>Ga0193718_1000263_pt1 | contig 12425 bp, 9 predicted proteins | sample U2a1metaG_FD_144918 | JGI IMG/M metagenome (GOLD analysis project Ga0193718, IMG submission 144918) | Soil microbial communities from a riparian zone of the East river system, Colorado, United States - U2a1 | ecosystem: Environmental > Terrestrial > Soil > Riparian zone | place: USA: East River... | reverse complement strand
TGATGCCGGATGGGGAAGAGGACAAAACGGTCTTTGTTTTCTTTCAAAATGGCTTCATTGGGTGTGGGGTTGCTCATGGGTTGGTTTTTTGAAAGGGTTTTTATGAGGATAAGGTCAGTCTGCCAAGGGTTTCGTTATTCTCTGTAGAGTTACAACTGTTATCGCTGATTTTTGGTGCAGAGCCAATTCACCAGCATAGCAAGTGGACAAATATTCGAAATCAATGATGAAATTCAAAGGCACCTCCTGTCATCGACGACTTCCTTCGGCAGGCTCTTTTTTTTTACGACCAGAGAATGGATTCATTTTCATTCACTTAAACACGTTGGGTGAAGTGGACTTTGAGATAAAGATTTTTTTTATTTTTTTTATTCTGAAATTTGGTCAAAACTCCAATGCGGTTTTTCTCTCTCCGGTTTTGAAATTGGTGGAAGCTGGTTTCGGCAGGATCGAACCTGCCTGGAGGATTTGACAGTGTGATTCTGTGCCCAAAATCCGCGGGAGGGAGTCAAAATCAGGTATTTTTAGGCAATTCTTTGCTTTTTTATGCCTTTGCTCTATCTTTGCACTCCCAATTTTAAAGGTAAAGTTTATGTATGCGATCGTAGATATAGCCGGAAAGCAGTTTAAGGTAGCAAAAGACGAATATATATATGCTCCCCTGCTGGACGGGGAAGCCGGGGCCTCCCTGAATTTTGACAAGGTTCTGCTGATCGACGACGGTGGGAGTGTGAGCGTCGGTGCTCCCACGGTGAAAGGGGCTGCGGTTTCCGGAAAGATCCTGGAACACGTACAAGGGAATAAGGTGATTATTTTCAAGAAGAAGCGCCGGAAGGGCTATGCTGTGAAAAATGGCCATCGCCAGCAATTCACCAAACTTTTAATAGAAGGGATATCAAAGTAATCATGTTAAAACGGTAAAATTCACTTGTCATGGCACATAAAAAAGGTGAAGGTAAAGTAAAGAACGGTCGCGAATCAGAAAGCAAGCGACTCGGAATAAAGATCTTCGGTGGTCAGAAAGTGATTGCCGGTAATATCATTGTGCGTCAGCGCGGAACCCGGCACCATCCCGGTAAGAATGTGGGAATTGGCAGGGACCATACCCTTTTTGCGTTAGCGAACGGAGTAGTTGTTTTCAAAAAAGGCCGGCAGGATAAGTCATTAGTCTCTGTTACTCTGGCAGAAGCTGTCCAATAAGGTATAGTTTGAAAGGTCAACCCAAATTATCTCTTTCCTCTGCGCTTGCCTTGCGTCTCTGCGCCTCCGCGGTTTAGATTTGATCCGCCCGGTTTCGGATAATTTTGCATAGTTAAAATGCCTCTATATGGGGCATTTTCTATTTCCCCCATATTGGGTTATTTTTTGTGTTATTGTAGTGTTATTTCGGTTTGGACTGACATCCGATCAAGGCTTGGGAAATGGGGAGTATTTAAGTTATTTCTGGATTTTTTAGGTTTTCTAAGGCGATTATCATCGTTGGGCGGTCAGTTTGGCGGTCTGATTCCTTAACAATTAATTTTTGTCGTTTTTCCTTTTAAGGAATAATGCTCTAATTTGGGCAATTGTAAAGTTTTATAAATCTAAACCTAAACCTATGAAGAAGTTTTTACTAGTGTGCTTCTCATTCGTTTTTGTGCTCAGTGCCTGGGCGCAGGATCGAGTGGTTTCAGGGAAAGTCACGTCCGCGGAAGACGGAACGGCTTTGCCTGGTGTGAATGTGTTATTGAAGGGGACTACCGTTGGAACAGTAACCAGCGCGGACGGTGAATTTAAACTGAATGTTCCCGCTTCCGGTGGAACATTGGTGTTTTCATTTATCGGTTTTCAGACCCAGGAAGCCGCCATCGGCGACCGTTCGGTCATTGATATCGGACTGGCTACCGATGTCCAGCAACTCAATGAAGTCATCGTTACCGCAGTGGGTATCACCCGCGAGGCGAGGACGATTGGATATTCTGTGGCTACTGTTAAGAATGACGTGCTGACGCAGGCCAGGGTCACAAATGTGGCTGCTGCATTAAGTGGCAAAGTTTCCGGATTGCAGATCAACCAAACGGACAACGGTGTCAATGGGCAGGTTCGTGTGGTCTTGCGTGGTAACCGCTCTCTTTTGGGAAATAACCAGGCCTTGGTAGTATTGGATGGGGTCCAGGTTTCATCCGATTACATTAACTCTATCAATCCCAATGACATTGAAAGTACAACCATTCTGAAGGGTGCGAATGCGGCTGCTTTATATGGATCTTCCGCTTCTAACGGAGTGTTGATCATCAATACCAAAACGGGCCGGAACACGGTACCTGAAATCACGGTAAGCAGTACGACCCAGGTTGAATCCGTATCGTATATACCAAAATTACAAACCCGTTTTGGGCCGAACGGTGGCGAGACACTCGGTTCACCAGGGAATTATAATATTGATCCCAATTTCCCTTATCCCTATACTTCCTATGAAAACCAGAATTTTGGGCCTGAGTTCAATGGGGCAACCGTTCCGCTGGGGCTGCAGTTGGCCGATGGATCACAGCAGTATACTACATACAGCCCGAAGTACAATGACCACCTGAATTTCTTCAACCATGCCACGACACAGCAGACAGACATTTCGTTCTCGGTAGGGGACAAGACCTCGAATTATTATGTGTCGGCGCAAGATGTGCGCAAAAAGGGTACCGTCCCGGGAGATTCATACCAACGGGATGCTTTCCGATTCAATGGGATGAAAGAATACGGCATCTTCAAAATAGTCTACAAACTACAATATACCTCCAGCCTAACGGATGTGAATGCCCCCGCGCCCGGCACGACTGCAACCAGCACGGCTTATTGGGCCTGGTTTAACGTGGGTATGAATGTCCCCCTCACAACATACAAGAATTGGGCAACAGACAAGTTCAGCAGCCAAAGTGGGTGGTATGATGAGTTTTATGCAAATCCGTATTGGCTGCTTGCCAATAACAGAAGCAAACTCAACACGCAGGATTTCCTCGGCAACCTGGAATTGTCACTGCAGCCCACCAAATGGTTAAACCTGCTGGGGCGAGTCGGTCTGCAAAACAGATCCTATCACAATCAGCTTCATAACGAGCGTATTTCTTTTGATCCCGCCATTGTGACTCCGGGATCATCCCGTTTGAGCACACCCGGTACGGTGCCGGCCGGCATGTCCGACAATTATCTGAATCAGAAAACGATCAATGCGGACTTCCTGGCAACCTTCAGTAAGAAGTTCGCCCAGGATCTGGACGTAAGGCTAATTGCCGCCAATAATATTTATGACAATTTTGCGAATGGGAGCAGCATTTCAACAAATAACTTGTTGCCTTTTAATCCGACGATCTATAACGTGGGGTATCGCAATGGAAATCTTTCAGGTGGCCAGTATGAGCAAAGGCAGAGAAGGGTATCGCTCTATGGTGATTTAACTGCTACCTGGAAGTTCTTGACCGTGCATGGTTCTTTCAGAAATGACTGGACCTCCCTGCTGGCGGCCAGTAACCGGTCATTCCACTATCCGGAAGTTGACATTGCATTTGTCTTCACCGATGCCATCCCTGGTCTTAAAGACAACCAGGTCATCAGTTTTGGTAAAGTGACTGCCTCCTGGGCAAAAGTGGGTAACGTGAGCTTGAATCCTTATCAATTGCAAGGTGTGTTCAGTACGTCCACGGCCGCAGGCAATCAGGGAGCACCCTTCAGCGCGATCGGAAACGTTCCCGTATTGTACCAAAGTGCTAATGTGATTGATGCCAATTTGAAACCGGAGTTTACAACGGCGAAGGAAATTGGATTGGATATGGGCTTCTGGGAGCAGAAGATCACGGCGAAGGCTGCATACTATCAGACTAACACGACAAACCAGACGGTACAGTTCGGTACGTCCCTTGCCACTGGCTATGCAAAGGCGCTAATCAACACTGGGGAAATGCTTAATAAAGGATTGGAATTTGATTTAAGTGTGACGCCGATTTCAACGGCTTCCGGATTTAAGTTAACCTTGGGAGGTAACTACACCGATGTGCTTGACAATAAGGTTCTTTCGATCTACACAAGCCCTACGGGCGACGTGCTTAACAGCATTCAAGTGTTGGATAACAGGGATTTCTTCAATCCCAACGGAACCCAGGGAAACTCCCTTAACTCCTATGCCATTGTTGGTGCGCAATACCCTCAGTTGCAGACACAGGATTTCTACAGGGACTCACAAGGGAGAGTGATAGTGGATCCGATCTCCGGTAATCCGTCCAGGAACCCGGTATTGCAGCAATTTGGTCAAACCAACCCAAAGCACAGACTGGGTCTGTGGACACAAGCTAATTTCAAAGGCTTCAATCTGAACGTGCTGTTTGATTATCGCGCCGGATATGTGATCTACAACCAAATCGGTGCGGATGTGGATTTCGGAGGAATTGGATATCGTTCAGCGGCAGCAGGGCGCCAACCTTTCATTTATCCTAACTCGGTGATCAAGAATTCGGACGGAACCTTTACGTCACCCGGCACGCCCAACACCAATGTGACAGTGGCAGAAGGCAATAGCAATTTCTGGACTTCGATCATGAGGCCGGTGGGAGCGAATTATGTGACTTCCGGTGCGTTCTGGAAATTGAGAGAGATTGCATTGGGTTACCAGGTGCCAAAAGAAATGCTGGAAAAGACAAAAGTCATCAAAGCGGCAAAAATCACGCTTACCGGCAGAAATTTATTTATGTGGCGCCCCAAGTCCAATCAATGGACCGATCCTGAGTTCTCCGGCGACAATAGCAACTCGGTGGGTACAACCACGCTTTTCCAAAATCCCCCTACCCGGATTTACGGGGTGAACCTCACGCTTACCTTCTAATGGTTGAACTTTAAAATTGATCACAATGAAAAAAAATATATTCTATACAATCATTGCCATTCTCCTGGTGGCGGTCATAGGATGCAAGGACTACCTGGATGTGAATATCAATCCCAATGCCCCTACCGTGACCGTTCCAGACTTGGTTTTGTCCGGTGCTTTGACAGAATCGGCACGCATTCTTTCGGCAGACATGAATGCCTATGCGGCCTACTGGGCCGGATATTGGTCGGCTTCGGGAACCTACTCCAATTCGGGAGATATCAGACGATTTTTCAATCTCAACAACACAAATTTTCAGAACGTATGGTCAAACTGCTACCTGAATGCAGCCAATTATAATTATGTTGAGAACGCCTCCAAATCGATTGCCAATTATGACAACTTCAGGGCCATTTCCAAAATCATGAAAGTCTATGATTTCCATACCTTGATTGATAATTATGGAAACATTCCTTACACCAGCGCATTGAAAGGGTTTAAGAGCCTCTCCCCAACCTATGACGATGCTTCTGTAGTGTATGAAGCGCTATCCGCGCAATTGGATTCGGCGGTAGCGATCATTCAAAATGCTCCGACTGGCACTGTAGTGCTTGCGAAAACAGTAGACATAATGTTTCAGGGAGACATGAACAACTGGGCAAAGCTGGCCAATACCATGAACTTGCGGCTGTTGTTGAGGCAGTCTGAAATTGGTTCGAAGTCGGCGTTTATTACAGCAGAGTTGGCGAAAATTAATGCCAATGGCGCCGGCTTCCTGGACAGCGATGCCATCATTAATCCCGGCTATGCAAAGGCTACGAACCTCCAGAATCCGTTCTGGGAGACAAATGGTTTGGGTGTGGGTGATGATATTGGGAACAGGGACTATAACCGTGCTTCCGAATATAGCGTCAGGTATTTTGTCTTAGGAACTGACCCCAGGGCAGATCTTTTGTTCCGTCGTCCCGGTAGTGCTCCAGGTACGAATACAGGAACCGCGGGATACAAAGGAATTCCTTTTGGAGCTCCTCCGGATGCGGACTGGGCTACTTCCAAGACAAGTGCTTTTGGATTAGGCGTAATGCCTGGCCCTGCCGGCAATGTAGTTTTCTTCTCAAATGCACAAAGCCAGTTTCTTCAAGCGGAAGCGGCGTTCAGGGGGTGGATCATCGGCGATCCAAGAGCACTATATGAAGCTGGTATTACTGCATCGTTCACGATGTTGGGTGAAAGTGAGGCGTCTGCCACAGCATATTACAATTCAGGTAATGATTATCAGGATTGGGATAATTCGCCGGATAAGCTCAAAGCAATCATAACTCAAAAATGGGCGGCCAACACCTCAATAGATGCAATGGAAGCCTGGTCTGATGTCCGCAGATTGAACATTCCAGGTGATTTGCCCCAGTCTCTCGAACCCCTGAAAATTAACCCGACCCCTCCGATTCGCCTGTTGTATCCTCAAACGGAGTATAGCAATAATGCCAGTGCCGTGGCGGCACAAGGGTCAATTGACCAGTTTACTTCGAAGATATTCTGGCAGCCCTAAGATTTACTAACTTTTTTAATTATCTGAAACATGAAAAAGACATTCTATAAAATAGGTACCGTCCTCGGAATAACGGTGTTGATTTTTCTGGTAGATGCCTGCCTGAAAGACGATCGCTACGTTGACTTCGGCGCAGTATCGGAAACCATTGAGTTTTTGGATGCCGTCCCGGGTAAAGCAACGGCTTACAACTACGCCGACCCTACCAGTCCTGATCCTGAAACGGTTCTTCTCAAGATAAACCAAGCGGGACCCAATGCTACCAATGAGGACATCACCGTCACCGTGGCAGTGAGTCAGCGGGGTCTGGACATGTACAATGTGGATCAAAACCACCAGCCAGGGGTAGCTTTACCAGACTCCGCCTACACATTTGAAACCTCTGCAACCATCATCCATGGTAAGGACTCGATTAACAATAATAACCGCGAGGCGCAAATCAAACTTTTGCTTACCCCCAGTAAGACACCGGGCACGTTGGGCGTGAACTATGTGTTTTTCCTGGAGATCGTAAGCGCAAAGACAGCCTCGGGTAAAGATGTCATCATTAGTTCGAACCGAGGGATTATTAATTTTAATTTCTTCCATAATCTGTATGATGGAGATTATAAATCCACCGGTAGCCGATTCAATTTTAATACGGCTGCTGATTATGCAGGCTGGGACTCAGCGGCACAAAAACCATTAACAGGAAGTGTCTATACAGTCTCGACGCCGAACCCCTGGGTGTTTGCCCACGCATCGGTTGGAACAGTCTCCCCGAGTACCTCTTACGTCCACGCAGGTAATGATGCGGCCGCGTTCGGCACGATCAATTTCACGGTCAATAATGATAATGTAAATACGGTGAATGGACCTGCTTCGACAGTGACAGTGACTTCAAATTGTCCGGGCTTTGATGGGACCAATGGAGCTTGCGCGCTTCCACAAACGCAGTTAGGGAATCTGGTTCAACTGTCTAAGGTGAAGGGATATTACTATGCTCCTACTAAGACAATTGACTTATATTATATGTATACGAACAACACTGGTACCTTCAGGGTGCTTCATGACCACCTGGTCAAGAACTGATCCGTAAACCTTAAATTCTAACATCATGTATAGATACAAATCAATATATAAGTCAATTTCAGCAATATTGGTTTTACCATTGTTGCTCGGGATGTGCACCAAATCGGACAAAGTTTTTACTTTCACTTCGAAGGTTATTACAGAAGGTTCCACTTCTGCAGCTGACCAAGCTGCAACTTCGCTGTGGTTTTCTACGGATAATGGTGCAACGTATTCTTTAACGCCGTTCTTGTCTGTAGGCAAGAAATTCAAAGTCAGAGTGATGGATGATAATCTGGGAATATTTTTTACAGACAAGAATTGTTTTGCGGTTGATTGGTCATTGTCCAATCCCCCGGCCGACAATCCAACATCGGAAAATCCGGAATTTACGATGGCTGACAACACCGCCATTGTTGCTAAAGTGACTAGCATACCATACACGGCTACGGACACGTCAGGGTGGTCTGGTGACTACTCTGGGGACGAAAAGGACCTCATCGTTGACGGAGTTGCCCAAGGTGATGGCAGTACTGATGCAATAACGATTAAGGCCGATCTGTCTACGCCTAATGGCTTAATTATGAACAACTTCTTTGGAGATGGTCCAGGTGTAACGGTGCATTTTGTTCTAAATCCATCAACCAAACTTAATGATCAATTTGTGACTGTTCCTGTCCAGCTAACCGCTGATAAAGGACCAACTGGCGTTCCAGGAACGGCCGTCGCCTCCGGGTCAGGCACATATAATCAGTGTACAAAAGCACTTAATATTTCTGTTACGTATGAGGCCTTCGGGAGCACATTTCAGTGGACTTATGTTATCACAAAGTAGTAAAGTATCCTAACCAAGAAAAGGGCTGTCGCAAGACAGCCCTTTTTTTGTGCTCAACCAGTTGCACGGCTATCCGGCAGGAGCGGCAACCAATCAATGCTGACTGGTTATCTTCGGCCTAAACAGATTGTCCGGATGCATTTTTCTTGTGAATATCGCTTGGGCCGAGCAAAATCTAAGCTGATGGGTTAGGTCTGTCTTGATCCCATCCTCAATCGTTTGTTTTACGCAAATTCCGCATTTTTTGCCTCCCCCAAGCGGTCCATCGCTGCACAATTACCTAACAATTTCCTAATAAAACTTTCACGTTTTCCCAATAATCCCCTATTTTGGGGTACCAAACTTATTTTCTAAATCTAAACCTAAGCCTATGAAGAAGTTATTACTGGTGTGCTTCTCATTCGTTTTTGTGCTCAGTGCCTGGGCCCAGGAGCGGGTGGTGACCGGTAAGCTGACATCCAAAGAAGATGGAGCAGCATTACCGGGCGTGAATGTGATTGTGAAGGGTACGACCAATGGAACGGTTACCGATGCGGATGGGAAATACCGAATATCCGTACCGTCCTCCGGCGCCACGCTTGTGTTCTCGTTTAATTGGTATGGAATCCCAGGAAGTTGCGGTGGGTGAACGATCGGTGGTTGATGTTCCCCTGGTTACCAATCTAACACAACTAAATGAGGTGATCGTGACAACCGCCGGCGGATTACAAGCCAGGGAAAGGGAACTCGGTTCCGCTAATACCATTCTCACAAAGGAGAACCTCACGGCCGGCAAAGCAGTGAATATTGCGGCGGCTATGCAGGGGAAGGTGGCCGGTTTTCAAATCAATGCCACGAGCAGCGGGGTCAATCCGGAATACAGGCTGATCCTCCGCGGTCAACGTTCCATGACAGGAGACAACCAGGCACTGATTGTGTTGGACAATGTGCCCGTACCCAGCGCCGTGTTGAGTAACCTCAACATGAATGATGTCGAATCCGTCAACATATTAAACGGTTCAGGGGCTGCCGCATTGTATGGTTCCCTGGCATCCAACGGCGCCGTGATCATCACAACAAAAAAGGGCAAAAGCGGGGTTACCGACATCAACTTTTCCCACAACGTGACGATGAATCAGGTGGCATTCTATCCAAAAATGCAGACCAAATTTGGCGCAGGGGGATCTGCCTATGGCACCAATCTCGATGGTTCTCCTTTCTTCAATTACCTTGAAAACCAATCCTATGGTCCCGCTTTTGACGGCAAACTCAGGCCGCTTGGCCCACCAACAGAAGATGGCAGACAACTTTATACGACGTACGACTATAAAGATGCCCACTCCAAATTCTGGGATATCGGTCAAACCAATCAGACTGATCTTTCCTTTTCCACCGGGGATGACAAGTCCAGCCTCTATGTTTCCGGCCAGTATGTAACTGTTACGGGTACAACACCCGGTGATAAATTTACACGGGCAAATTTACGCATCAACGGAACCCGCAAGATTACGGACAAGGTTCGGGCTGCCTATTCGGTATCGTACGCACCGAACAACTATGACATTACTTCTCAAACCGGGTCTATCTATGATAACATGCTGAACATGCCTCAAAATGTTCCGATTACGATGATGAAGGAGTGGCGGGACCCTAAGGCATGGGGTAACCCCAACAACTTCTACAATCCGTGGTACCAGAATCCTTATTTCATGGCGGACAATTACAGGGAAAAAGACAAGAACAATTACCTCACCGGGAATATCGAATTGAAGTTCATGCCGGTAAAGGGTCTTGAACTCACCGCCCGTCAGGGGATTGCGAGCAGAGGGTATTTTCAGAAAGTGTATAACGGGGCGTTTACCTATTCTGACTATGCAAAAAATACAGATCAGAGTTCAAAAACAGATATCATCGCTTCGGTGTCGGAACAGAGCAACTACACCATTCAATCCATCACGGATTTCCTCGCTCAATACAATAAGTCAATTACGGACTTTAATTTCAACATAGTAGCAGGAACGCAGATCATCGAAAATCAGGCTAAGTATATGGGAACGGGAATCGGCGGCCTGGTAGTAGGCGGACTGTACAACTTAAGTAACGGAACAGGTAATCCATCCTATGGTGAAGCTGACTTTAAGACCCGGAAACTGGGTGTTTACGGAAAAGCAACCATTGGTTATAAGGACTTTGCTTTCCTGACCGGTACGGGCCGGAATGACTGGGATTCGAGGTTGAATCTGGGCAGCAACTCCTTCTTTTACCCTTCGGTAGAGGCATCTGTTCTATTGAGCGAGGCCATATCCGCGATCAAGGATAACAACCTGATCAGTTATTTGAAGATACGGGGGGGTATGGCAAAGACGGGTCTTGTGAATTTGGGAAGCACTTCCCCCATCAGCGGATTGAGTGACTACGGCGCTTATTACACGAAGCCAACATTCAGCAGTAATACCAGTAATGGAGGATCAAACGGATTTCCCTATGGTTCCATCGCCGGTTATTCCCTCAGCAATGGTATGGTATCCAACAACCTGAAGCCAGAAATCACCAAATCCATGGAATTTGGAATCGACTTGAACCTGCTCCATGATAGGATCACCTCTTCTGTGACCTATTTCCAAACAAAAACCAGCAACCAAACAGTCAATACAGCTGTCTCCAATTCGACCGGCTTCAGCGCTTTGTTGAGCAATGTGGGTCAGACACAATCCCAGGGTCTTGAGGCGACATTGCACTTCCAGCCCATCAAAACCGATGACTGGACAGTGACCCTGGGGGGTAACTACACCTATCTGAACAATAAGGTGAATTTTATCTCCGATAATTTGCCGAGGATTACATTGGCCACTTCAGGAAGTGCCACATCCGTCGCGGCTGCAGGTGAGTCCTTTCCGGTGATCATGGGATTTGATTATGTGCGGGATCCTCAAGGGCGCGTTGTTGTAGACGGCGTTACCGGACTTCCGACTCAAAACTCGGCTGTTACTATTCTGGGAAATGCGACCCCGAAGCATAGGATTGGAACGGATGCCCAGGTAACCTGGAAAAACTTCCGGTTTACCGTTTTATTTGAATACCGTGGCGGCTACAAGGTTTTCAATGGAATGGGCGGAAGCACGGATTGGTCAGGTACGGCTTACAGGACGGGAGTGTATGATCGCAAAGCCTTCGTTTTCCCTAACTCGGTTATACTGGGATCGGACGGAGTTACGTATACTCCGAACACCAGTGTTGCCATTGCGAATGGTAACGGTAACAACGGATTCTGGTCTGATGGTATAAACCGCAATGTCAGTTCCAACTACATTACTTCCGGCGATTTCGTAAAGCTGCGTGAAATTTCACTCACCTATGATCTGACGAAATTCTTCTCCACCATGGGCCACAAGTTCATTAAAGGCGGCAGCATCAGTGCCCAGGGACGAAATCTTTTCCTGTGGATGGCCAAAGACAATTTCTATACCGATCCGGAGTATAGCACGGCCGGCGCTAACGGCAATGGTACCGGTCTGAATGATATTGGTCAAACGCCTCCGGTACGTTATTATGGCGGTACCCTCCAATTGAAGTTTTAACATGTAAAGATTGAAAAGATGAAAAGACTATCAATATTGATCTTCACTGTGGCCACCCTGGTGATGGCGGCGTGCAATAAGTATTTTGACATCAATACGAACCCCAACCAGCCGACGTCGGTTACGCCCAATTTGATTTTACCGCAGGCGCTTACGGCCACCTCGTTTGTTCTCAACAGTTACAATACCTATGGTTCCCAACTCGGGGGGAATGCGGCCAATGCCGGTGGCTATGGGGGCTTCAATGAGTTCGTTACCTACTCCTACACGTCTGGCAGTTGGAATATGTGGAGTCCGACGTATGATAACCTGGAAGATTACCAATACATCATTGATAAGACGACAGGGGATGCTGCGAATATTTATTTTAACGCCGTAGCCACCATCATGCGGGTTCATGGGTTCCAGTTGCTGGTAGATGCATACAATGACATTCCTTACACCCATGGATTAAAGGGTGCAGGCGAACTGAACCCTCCTTATGACAAAGGACCGGATGTGTATGCAGGCCTCGCTGTGGAGTTGGACTCTGCGATGGCCAGGATCAACCGGGGCAATGCCATGGCCACAAAAAATCCGATTGATAATTATGATGTTGTTTTTCAT
>Ga0193718_1000262_pt1 | contig 12496 bp, 11 predicted proteins | sample U2a1metaG_FD_144918 | JGI IMG/M metagenome (GOLD analysis project Ga0193718, IMG submission 144918) | Soil microbial communities from a riparian zone of the East river system, Colorado, United States - U2a1 | ecosystem: Environmental > Terrestrial > Soil > Riparian zone | place: USA: East River... | reverse complement strand
GAGTTCGCCCATGTTTTGAGGATTGGCGATGGCGTCGGAAATCTTTTTTTGTAAATCGTCGTTCATTATGATGTAGGACAGGCACACTGCCCGTTTCTAACTAAGTTACTTAAAATAAATAGGGAGACAGGCTGGAAGCCTGTCCTATCCCACTTTGTATCGTCGCATTCCGGTATCCACTTCCTGCGCCCAGGCATCGATGCCGCCGCGCAGGCAGCGGACGTTTTGCAAACCGTGCCCCATGAAATACGCCGCGGCATCCAGACCGTTTTTGCCCTGATGATCCACGACCACCAGTGGCATTGTATTCGAGCCAGAGCCCATGATCTGCCTCATGGCGTCCTGCGACAGCAGCGTGGAACCCTCGATGTGCACCGCCTCAAATTCCTCGCGCGAGCGAACGTCCACGATGCGAAGCGATTTATCGTGCTGCAACACTTCCGCCAATTCCATTGGTGAAATCAACACCTTCGCGTCCTGCTCATGGCTGGATTGGATGTGCGCCAGCACTTCATTGACATCGAGGTTGCCGTTGCGCTCGCACACTTGCGCCAGGGTTTCATCCGGGCTGAATCCGCAACTGCTGCAACCGCCGATGTGATAGCGGCGAAATAACGCGCGTTGCGCGCCGGGGAAAAGCTCCAGTACGTCGCGCATCGGTGATTGGGGACTGACAGTCATCACGGGCAAAGTATCGCAAGACGGGGCGTTTGTCTAAGGCGTAACGGGGCAAAGACTCTCCAGCCAATCGCAACTTGACCTAGTGCTGACTCACCGTAGCCAACATGTCGACCAAGTCTTTTTGAGCCTCTAAAAGATGCTGCGCCATAAAGTCGTCGGTATTGGGAAGAACGGCATCAATGATTTCGAGGCGGCTGATAATCAACGGCAAATCGTCCGCCGTCAGGTTTTTGGGGTCCGCAAAGCCGGTTTCGTTGAGGTCTTCCATCAGGTCTTCGCGTTCATTATCCGGAAGGTTGGAATCATAAATAGCGCTGAGCCAATATTGTTCCGCGTCGGGATCCAACCCCACCAGCGCCAACGCACCGCGCGCATCGGGATCATGCAATGGCTCTTTGGGCGGCTTTGCGGCGGGTGCCTGGGCCTGAATGGGGGCTTTGGGTTTGGGCGTTGGCTGAACCGATGATTCCTTTACCGGCTCAACTCTGGCTGGCTCTTCCACCTGCCGAAGCGGCGTTTCGGCAATCGGCGCAACGGACTGCGCGGGTGCCGGAACCACAGGCGCGACCGGGTGACGGTTCCAAAGAATGACGCCCACCACGCTGGCCATCAAAACGACCAGGCCACCGATTTTTCCCTTAGATATTCTGCGTCCAGAGTTCATGGAGAAAGGCTCGCACTATCATTTTTCCGAATCGCTCCCGGCAAGATAGCATTTCCCGGTCAAATTAAAATCAAATCTCCATTAAAAATTTGTAATCTCGCGGGGAAGAAAAAAAGAAATGATTGTCCTCAACCGCCGGGTTCATTCGTTATATAGATGGAAGCACAAACAATTCATTCAATTATGAGCACAACAAAAACACGTGGAATCGTTCAACCGTACCTCTTCTTCAACGGCAATTGCGAACAGGCTGTTGAGTTTTACAAGAAAGCCCTGGGCGCGGAAGTCCAGATGATGATGCGCTACAAGGAAAGCCCCGAGCCGCCGCCGCCGGGAATGGTGCCGCCGGGTTTTGAGAACAAAATCATGCACGCCAGCTTACGTGTCGGCGAAACCATCATCATGGCATCGGACGGATGCTCCCTCGAAAAGCCCAAGTTTGAAGGCTTTTCGCTTTCGGTGGCGGTTTCCACTGAAGCGGAAGTGGACCGCTTGTTTAATGCGCTGGCACAAGGCGGGGAAGTGGGAATGCCGTTGGCAAAAACCTTCTGGTCGCCGCGCTTCGGGATGGTGACGGATAAGTTCGGCGTGGGCTGGATGATCACCGTGATGACTGACGCGCATAAGTGAGGCGCGACTCACGACGCGGTGGTAGGGATGGCGCGCTTGCGCCGTCCCCGCCCGCGTAGTAGCGGGTGGAACGAATGTCACCGATGACTTTTTTACGCCTTACGTTGCGCCGCTAAGCGGCGCGGACGGCGCAAGCGCGCCGTCCCTACCCGCGCGGGTTGCACGCTGACTTTAAAAAAATCGTGGTCGTTTCATTTTTTTCTTTATTGAAGCGCGGATAAAGCTGACATCTTGTTCACGTCATGAACGAGAGCAAGCAGCCATTCACGGATCACGTCACGCGGAAGAACAAATCTTCCGCCGGCGCCTGGATCGCGTGGGGCGTTGCCATCGTCATGGCGATGGCGGCGGGAACTTTGTTGTTTTTTTGGAATGCGGCGAATGGCCGTCAGCAACTGGCGCTGGATGCTTTGCAAAAAACCTCAGAGGGACTCAAGTTGGAACTGGCCACTGCTCGCGGTCAGAACCAGACGAACCTGGAAATGATTGCTTCGCTCACCAATCAAATTGCGGATTTGCAAAAAGCAAAGGAGGCGGTGACGCACGCATCCAAATCGTTGGAGGACGAAATGCGTTCGCAATTGGAATCCAAAGACGTCACGATTTCAAAACTCCAGGGCAAGCTGACGGTGAACATCGTGGATCGGGTGATGTTTGATTCGGGTGAAGCGGTGCTCAAGCCGGACGGCGAAGTGGTGATGAGGAAAATTGCGACGATTCTCCAGGAACATCCCCAACTGGCGATTCACGTCATCGGCCACACGGATAATATCCCGATTCGTCAAACGGCGCAGAGCCGATTTGCCAGTAACTGGGAGCTATCAACTGCGCGGGCATTGGCGGCGGTCCATTTTCTCACGGAACGCGCCGGCGTGGACCCTAAGCGTGTCGGAGCGGTGGGTTATGGGGAGTTCCGGCCGGTGGCGGACAACGCCACCGCCGAAGGTCGCGCGAAAAACCGCCGCATTGCGATTACGATCTTGCCAGAGGAATTGATTCCCACGAACACACTGCCTGACTCGAAGCCGAATACCAATTCGCCCACGACCGACGCGAGTGCAAATTAACAACGGAACGCAACTCCAAGGGCAGGGCTGGTGTTCATATCTACGGCATAGCTGTTGTAGCAGGTGTTTCCCTGAAAGATATGCGCCTGAAACCCGAATTAAAAGGAGCGTTGCTGACGTTCCTTGGTCTTGCGCTCGTGCTGGTTGGTGCCTGGATTTACACGGGCATTCGCCTTGGCATCTGGAGATACTCTGAATACGACCGATATAACTGGCTCACCGCGAACCTTCCTGTGGCTCGTGAACTCTGGCATGGAAACATAAAAGCGGGAGACAATGTCGAGGAACTCATCTCGCGGTGGCATCCACACACGATTAGCAGATTTGGTCGGTGGGTCACACTGGATTGGTACCCAGGCGGGCGGTCACAAGATACCATATCTTTCATCGGAATAACGGTCATCGCCGAGGACGGAGTCCTGGCTGAAGCAGACTCTTATTCCGATGACCTCGTATGTGCCCGGGCTTTCTTCAATACATTGACGCCTCAAGCTAAGACAGAATACCGAGCAGCTTTCGAAGCGTATGTCGGCGAATTGAAAGCTAGGTCCAAGCGGGCGCGTGAACTGGGCGGCACAGACAAGGTCCTCTAAGAATTTTGCGCACGCCTTTTTGTCTCGCACTGCGTGCTCGACGGAATATGGGGCGGCGCGGCAGCGCACGCCCTACCGAACCAAAAACAAACCGCGGTCTCGCCTGAGGCAGAACCGCGGTTTCAAATATCCGGCGGTCGCAGACCGCCGCTACAATGTTTAGTCAAACGCGTGGCCGGCGCAGCAGAGCACGTTCGTGATCTTGTGACGAACGAGTTCTTTGACCTTGGCGCGCGCCGGACCCAGGTACTTGCGCGGATCGAATTCCTTCGGGTTCTCGAATAGAACTTTGCGGATGGCGGCGGTCATCGCCAGGCGCAGGTCGGTATCAATGTTCACCTTCGTGCAGCCGGTGCGGCGGGCGACTTCAATGTCCGATTCAGGCACGCCGGCGGTGTCGGTGCCGAGTTTGCCGCCGTATTTGTTGATTTCTTCCGCCAGATCCTTGGGAACGCTGGAAGCGCCGTGGAGAACGAGCGGGTAATCGCCCAGCCCGGCATCCATCAAGGCTTTTTTGATGGCAATCAGGCGCTCGAGGTCGAGATGTTGCTCGCCCTTGAATTTGTAAGCGCCGTGGGAATTGCCGATGGCCACTGCGAGGGAATCCACGCCGGAGGCCTTCACGAATTGCACGGCTTCCTCGGGGTGCGTGTAGCAGCCGCCCTTGGAATAACCACCGCCTTCTTCGCCGTCATCGTGCTGCGCGCCGACGAGCATGCCGAGTTCGCCTTCGACGACGCAATCGTGTTTATGGGCGTAATCCACGACCTTTTTGCAGATCTCGACGTTTTTCTCGAAGGGCTCGTGGCTGGCGTCGATCATGACGCTGGTGAAGCCTTCATCGATGCATTCTTTGCAAAGCTCGAAGGAATCGCCGTGGTCGAGGTGGACGGCGATGGGGATATTGGACAGGCTGACCGCGGCTTCGATGAGTTTCTTGAGGTAAACCGGGTTGGCATATTGGCGCGCGCCTTTGGAGATCTGCAGCATCACCGGCGCTTTTTCCTCTTCACAAGCCTCGATAATGGCCTGCAGGAGCTCCATGTTGTTGACGTTAAAAGCTCCGAGCGCGTATTTGCCCTTGAGGGCTTTGGCGAACAGCTCGCGGGTGTGTGTCAATGGCATAAGTTTCGAGTTCGGGTTCACAGACCGGCAAGTGGCCCGGTCAGCCGGGGATAATAGGAATCGGGACGCCGAAAGGAAGTAAAAATTGCAGGGTGAGATTTCTCTCACCCTGCAATCTTTTGAATTAAAAACCGGATTACTTGTTGCCGCTGACGATATCGCTCAGCTTGAAGATCGGCAGGAACATACAAATGACCATGCCGCCAATGACCACACCAAGGAACACAATGAGGATGGGTTCGATCATGGCGGTCAGGCCGGAGAGGACGGTTTCAATTTCTTCGTCCAGGAAGTCCGAAATACGTTCGAGCATGTTATCGATTTTGCCGGTTTGCTCACCGGCGGTGATCATGCGAATGACCATGCTCGGAAAAACTGGATGTTTGCCCAAAGCGGCAGAGATGCTCTGGCCGCGTTCGATATCGCTGGCGGCCACTTTGATGGCCTTTTCCATCACCACATTGCCGACCGTCTGGGAAACAATTTGCAGCACTTCCAGGATGGGAACACCGCTGCGGATGAGGGATGCCAGGGTGCGCGTGAAGCGCGCCAGGCAGATTTTGTGGGCGATGCCGCCGAAGATTGGCAGCTTAATGCGGCGCCCGTCCCAGAACTCGCGTCCGACCGGGGTTTTGATGAAATAAAACCAGCCCCACACTCCGCCGCCAATGACTACAACGAAGTACAGGATGTAGCTCTTTACGAAATTGCTGATGGTGATCAGGGCCTGGGTGGGAGCTGGCAGCTTGGCCCCGAAGCCGGAATATACCTCACCAAACACCGGCACCACTTTAACCAGCAGGAAGGTGGTAATGAGCACAGCCACGACACTGACCACGGTGGGATACATGAGCGCGGATTTGACCTTCTTGCGGAGGCGCGCGGTGTTTTCCAAATAGGTGGCGAGGCGCGCAAGAATTTCAGCGAGCAAACCGCCCTTTTCACCTGCGGAAACCATCGCCACATACAGGCGACCAAAAGCTTTAGGATGTTTTTGCAGCGCTTCGGAGAAACTGTCGCCGCTTTCGACACGCGTGCAGACGTCTTTGATGACGTCGCGCATGACTTTGTTGGTGGTCTGCTCGGCCAGCCCCTGGAGGGATTGAACCATCGCCAGACCGGCGTCAATCATCGTGGCGAGCTGGCGGGTGAAGATGACCATGTCGGCCAAACCGACTTTGCCGCCGGCGGTGCGGCCCTTTTTGCCGACTTTTTCCTGGATGGAAACGACCAGCAGGTTGCGGTTGAGCAGGGCAGCGATGGCGGCCTGTTCCGTGCCGGCTTCGACTGAACTGCGGATTTCCCGGCCGGATGCCGTCTCCCGCGCTACGTATAAGAATGAGGCCATAAATTCGTGATTGCTAATTAATACAAAAGCTCGCGCTCTCTTGCTAGCAGCAGTCGTTCCAAACCCCACCGCAACCCGCGAAGCCGTATTATTTTAGGAATGGCTCCTCTGAATTCGCATTTATTGGCCTGGGAAGGCGCAAAATTGGACAGAGGAAGAAACCGAGGAGTGCCCAATTTTTGGGCGATAACAGGCCTCGGTGTGTATGAACCGAAAAAACTTGTTGTCAAAGCCTGCGATTTTCCTTATCAATTCGGGCAAATGCACCGGGTTGGTGCCGGGGGTAAACTGTTTTTACCCCAATTTGAAGTGTACAAGAAACGTGTACCAAAATTAATAAACTAAACTGGAGGAACCAAATGAAGTTTAATAAATGGACATTAGGATTGGCAGCAGTCGGTTTGGTCAGTTTGAATTCCGCAGCAAAGGCTGAGGATGCAGCAGCAACGTCTTCAACGGTGTTGACGTCGCTTTCTTCAACCACGCTCAGCGGATATGTGGATACGTCGGCCCAATGGAATTTGGGAACAGGCAATGCGTTCAGCCCGAACTACTCGTTCGGTGGCGCTAGCAAGGCCGACGGTTTCAACCTCAACGTCGTTCAGCTCTCGCTCGACAAGCCGTTGGACGAAAGCGAATGGGCGGCAGGCTACCACGTTGACCTCTGGCTCGGACCCGACGCGAATACGCTCGGCACCGCATCGATTAATTCGAGCGGCGGCTCAGACTTCGCCGTCCGCCAGGCCTATGTCGCGTTGCGCACCCCACTGGGCAACGGCATTGATTGGAAAATCGGCGTGTTTGATACCGTCATCGGTTATGAATCATTGAGCTCCCCGAACAATCCGAACTATACTCATTCGTACGGATTCACCATCGAGCCCACGACTCATACCGGCATCCTCGGCACGTACAAGATCAATGACATGATCAACATTTCCGGTGGTATCGCGAATACCTACGGACCGTCGATCAACGAGAAGGCCCAAGGCCCGAACGTCAGCAATTCCACCATGGCTGAGTCTTACAAGACCTACATGGCGTCGGTTGCTCTTACTGCTCCGACCGATTGGGGTTGGATCGGTGGCTCGACGTTGTCACTGGGTCTCGTGAACGGTTTCAACAGCGCAGCCGGTGAATTCGGCGGCGGCGGACAAACCAGCTTCTACGCTGGCGCCACCGTGAATACGCCGCTGTCAGCGTTGAAACTCGGCGCTGCCCTGGATTACTCGACCATCCGCGATACCGACCAGACCTTCTTCGGTAACGGCGGCGACGGCGACTTCAAGGGCGACGGCACCGCATGGGCCGGCGCACTCTACGCTTCGTTCCAGGCGACTGAAAAGCTCAGCCTGAACTTCCGTGGGGAATTCCTTGATGACAGCTCGGACCTGGTTGTGGACACTTCCGAACTCGGAAGCCCGCGCGCCAAAATCTGGGCTGCCACGGCGACCGCCCAATATGACCTGTGGAAAAACGTGATCAGCCGCGTTGAATTCCGCTGGGATCACAGCGACAACGGCAAACTATTCGGCGGCAATTCGAACTCCTCAGCAGGAGGCCCGAGCCGCCGGAACGCGTTCATGCTCGCGGCGCAAGTTATCTATAAGTTCTAATTCCGTTAGAGCTTAACCAACAACCCTCCCGTGAAAATCGGGAGGGTTTTTTTGTGTCGCGTTGAAATGCGCGAGCCTTCGGCTAACCACCCGTCAAAATTCTTTTCTTTGTAGGAGACGAGGTGACGAGTCTCAAATTTTCTTGGTTTCAAAAGAGAAGTTAGAGACTCGTCGCCTCGTCTCCTACTTTTTAACCGCCCTTGCCCGCCTGCTGCATAAACTGTTCGATGGCGTCCAGGTTTGACCGGGCCTGCGCGGCGTGGGTTGGACTGGCCAGAAGTTCTTTAAAAAGCGAGACCGCCTCCTCCAAATTTCCCTGACGCAACAGGCACGCGCCGAGATTCGATTTGGCGTCGTCACCGACCAGGCGCGGATCAAAACTCACCCACTGGTCGTAACTGTGATCTTTCCCCATTTGCACCAGGCGGCGAAGCAGTTTTTCCGCGGTGTCGAATTGTCCAGCCATCGCTGCCTGGCGCGCCAAAAGCCATAAGAGCGGCGCGCTGGAAGGAAACCATCGCCATACCAGACTCTCGACCAACTCGGGCCGGTAACCAGCCGGCAGTTGCTCCGGCGGGAGTTGAAGCAACTCCTCGATCAACAGACTGACGATGGGCATCGGCGCCTCCGGCAGTTTCGTTTGCGGCAACAATATTGCCGCGGCCTCGCGAATAATTTCGTCACCTCGCGGGTCTTTCAACATCGATAGGGAGCGTCCATATTCAATGAGATAATATAGTTGGCCCGGGCGATCCTTTAATTCCAATTCCAGCAACCGCACGGCACGGCGAAGTTTCGCCGGGCGTAATGCGCCAATAAATCCGTAGTGTCGTATCGTAATCGACGAATAATGCACCTGGAGTCCGGTCTTCGCCTCGATTTCGCCGATCTCTGGCCGGAAGTCCGGATGGCATCGTCCCTGGTAACGCAAGTCCTCGCGCCGGCGAAACAACCGCAAATGCCACATCATCGTATAGTAATCCAGGCGATCCGCGTGGTTGAGATCGTGGAAGCGAAGGAAAAAGGCGAGGGCGTCTTTCCGGTCCAGGCTGGAACGCAGTTCATTGACAGATTCGGGAAGTAATTCTTCATCCGCATCCATCCATAAAATCCAATCGCCGCGCGCGTGGCTGATAGCAAAGTTGCGCGCGGCAGAAAAATCATCGCACCACGGAAAATGACAAACGATCGCGCCGGATTCCTTCGCTATCTCCACCGTGCGGTCGGTGGATCCCGTATCGGCCACGATCACTTCGTCCGCGATGCCGCGCACGGAAGCGAGCGCGCGTGGCAGGTTTAATTCCTCATTCCGGGCGATGATGCAAACGCTGAGCACAGGTTAATCTCCGAACAGTTTCTTGAGCGTGTCGCGCGCTTTGTCTTCCCGCGAATCTCCCTCCGATGCGGGCGCAAACTCCCGGCGTATCATTTCGAAATATTCGCAATAATTGGCCATGTGCTTGTCCGTGACGGGTTCCGCGCGTCGATCGCGGCATTGATATGCCACGCGTCGATCGTAACTCACGCAGTTCAAGCACACTTTCAAATCGGCGCCGCAAATACACGCCTCCGAGCGGCCGGGAGTCCCGGACAAGGTGTATTCAACGCCGCATTTCCAGCAATGTCGCGTTAATGCCATGCTTGAATTATATTTTCCCTACTCCATTTTAGCCAGCCGGTTGTTGCTGGACGGGGGTGCCACGTGTTACGTGGTGCGTGTTACGTAAAACGCAAAAACGTAAAACTACGCCACCGCCGCTGGTTCCACATGGGACAATTTGTCGAGGCACTCCCGGGCAACGCACCGCAGTTCCTCGCGGTCGGCGTCGCTCAATCCCGCGGGATCAAAGCGATAGCGGTAATGCAGGCGCAGCAGCGCGCGCAACGGGCTTTTCAGCGCGGCGAGGGACGGTTCAACGGCCGCGCGCTCGAGCCAGTCCGCCAGCGGTTCGTTCGAGCCGCGCACGACGCCGCGCCCAGCCAATTCCTTTTCAATCTGGTAGAACTCGGAATCCAATCCGGGCCAAATGACATTGCGGCGTCCGCCAGCGCCCGGGCCCATCCTCCTCCGCCGCCGCTGGCGCACGATTTGAAATAACAACAACCCGAGCACGGGCACCAGTCCGATCAAAATGTAATCCCGCAAATGAGTCTGCCCCCAGCGAAGTTTGGAGAATTGAAATCGCAACCACCACCAACTGTCCGTCACCCAAAGCGAGACGCCGCCGCGTTTCGTTTCCAGGCCCGCTCCCGGTGTGGTGTCAAAGTCCTCCCAGATGTTTTTTTCCTCATTCCACGCCAGGCACCACGCATGGGAATCGCTCTGCCGCACCACGTAGCCATTCAAGCCGGCTTCATGGACGGAATAGCCCACGGCGTATCGCGCGGGAATGCCCAGGTCGCGCAGGAGCAGAACGGTGGCCGTGGCGAAATACTCGCAATGTCCGGCGCGGGTCTTGAGCAGGAACCGGCTCAAAGGCGTCGCGCTCTGCTCCTGATCGTTGTCCGCGTTCTGCCACAGGCGATAGGTGAACTTGGTGGCAAAGAACGCGCCGACGGTTTTCAACACCTCGTCGTGGCTCTGGTCGCGAAGGTTGAGCTCGTCAACAATTGCGTCCAGCGCAGGAATTTCATTGGTCGGGATCTGCAAATCAGTTCCCCTCGCGCGACTGGCATTCATCCCGCGAAAACGAGATTCACCACCCCTCGTGGAGGTATTCGCCCCGGCGTTTGTCTCGCCAGCCGTGACGGAAGCCAACGCGGATGATTCGAGGTTGGTCGTGCCAAAGACCATGACGTTCGTTTCGGGCGGAGAATCGATGGTCGCGCCGGGTCCGTAAATCGCGTCGAATTGCACAAGTCCCGGCCCTTCCGCAAGCACCGCGCCCATGGGATTTTCCTGCAGGGTATAGGCCGGCAGATTTTCCAGTCGCGCGCTGCCCGATGGCAACGGCAGCAGGCCCTGGGGATTTCCGTTGGTGCGATCCCAGTCCTGGAGATAACACGCAATGCCGATGCGCGACGCGTTGGTCTTTACCAATCCCAACGGCCAGGAATTATCGTTAGTCGCGGCATGGGCAACGCCGATGGATTCAGTCCGGTATCTGCCGGCCGACCACGCGGATGTCCGAAAAATCCGATAGCTCGCCTCGCGCAAGTAAGACGGAAACTCGCCGGACCTCGGCTGCAGGCGAATCACGATTCTCGTTGAGGTTTCTATCTGGCCGATTTCGCCAATCTGCGTCTGGCTTTTCGAGGGGTCGGTATGGCTTCGCCCCAGCAAGCGGGCGATTAATTGGACGTTAAAACTGTCGATATAGCGCTGAAAAAAACCGATGCCGCGCGCGCCGGAATATCCGAATACCACGGCCAGGACCAGGGCGCCCGCCCAAATGATTACCCCGAATCTTCGCGGCCGGCGCAGCCACAGGACCCATCCAAGCAACAGGCAAAGTCCCCAAAAGAAGTAATTATTTTGGTTCTTATGAACGCTGGCCGCGAACAGGCAAAGCCCGAAATAAGGGTAGGCCAGATCCACGCCGTGTATCGGCGGCAACGGCTTGCCCAATTTCTGCGCCATTTTCCAACGGCGCCGGAGGATCAGCGAGATGACGTGCAACGGGATTTCCTGGCGGCTGCTGTAAGCTTGCGCAGAAACAAACAGGAAAAAAATCATCGGCACCCAGCGAATCAGCGACGCGGCGGTTCGGGCGCTGGCGGAGCCAGCCGCCCGTTCCGAGGAAATGTTTGGTCCCTGGAAGAAGCGTCCGAATCCTTCCGGCCCGCCACTGTCCGCAAACGCGTAAACCGCCGCCGCCAGGAACAGCAACGCGCAAAAAGTCCAAATCCGTTTGAAATCGTCGTCCGACAAATCCCATCGCAATTTAACAAAACGCGAGCCTTCCAGTATGAGCCCCATAACGGCTCCCGGTATGAGAAAATCCGTTTGCCAGCCCCAGAAGAGCAAGGTCACGCCGATGACGAAGGGAGGGATTTTCATAGAGACGGTGAAAACATCGAACGTCGAACATCGAACGCTGAACATCGAATGAACCCAGCGCTCGCCGTTGAACATTTCGGCGTTCGACGTTCAGCGTTCGATGTCCGATGTTCCCTCATAGCTTCGCCAATCCTTCTTCAATCTTCCCCGCCTCCAAAATATGGATGTCCCCGAATTGTTCCCGCGACACGTCCGGCTTGCGTCCCGGCTCGACAATCAGCAGCACCATCGTCGGCACTCCGACCGCGGCCAGTTTTTGGACGAGTTTGCGGCGCGGTTCATCCCACGCCAGCAGCACGCAAATGCATCCGCTGACGGTCGCGGCGTGTTGGGTCACCAGATGTTCCAATTTCCCGAAGGGTTCATCCGGGCATACCCGCACGGAAGCGAGGATTTCGAGCATCTGGTCCGCATGCGCGAGTCCGCGTCCGGCGGTAAAGCAATACGCCTGCGGCCCGACGAACAGAAGGTCGAGCAAGGATTCCTGCGTGATCAAGGTGCAGGCGAAAGACGCCGCCACGGAAACCGCCTCCTCGAACGCTTCGCTGCGAGGATCGTCCGTGAACGTGTCCAGCACCAACGCGTGCCGCACGAAGAATTCGTCCTCGAATTCTTTCACGATCGGTTTGCCGGTCTTGGCCCAGCTCCGCCAATGAATGTGCCGGTAGGGATCGCCCCGGCGATATTCGCGCAGGGAAACGAATTCCTCGCTGCGGCCGATGCTCGATGCCATCGCCACGCCGCCCTCCTGGTATTTCATCGCGCCAGGCAG
>Ga0193718_1000261_pt1 | contig 12497 bp, 9 predicted proteins | sample U2a1metaG_FD_144918 | JGI IMG/M metagenome (GOLD analysis project Ga0193718, IMG submission 144918) | Soil microbial communities from a riparian zone of the East river system, Colorado, United States - U2a1 | ecosystem: Environmental > Terrestrial > Soil > Riparian zone | place: USA: East River... | reverse complement strand
CAAAGCCAGGCTATCATCGTCATGCTGACCACCTCCCAGAATGCGGATGACAAGGTAAAAGCAATGAAATGGGCTTTTGTTTCTGACTATGTCACCAAGCCCCTGACAAAAGACGTAATGAAAGATCTCATTGGCAAATATTTTATATCGGCATCAAACTAGTTCGCCTTCATTTTCTTTTTCACAACATCGGCCGGGTATTTCAACGCCAGTTTCCGTATTTCATAGCTAAACTCTGTGTACGTCTCTTCCCATAGTTTGGCCTCCTCCGGGGTATAGTCATAAAATCCTTTGGCATTGGCCACTCCTTTGCCCCCGGCTTTAACGATGTCATCGATCAGTTTGGGTACTTCCGTCTTATTCGAAAGTGTGGGGAACAGGTCCTTCATGACGTTATGATAGGCCGGTACACCCGTGAGATCCATCCATCGGAACACACCGACTAACGTCATCCAATACCCCGCTGTGTTGCGGCACGTCCTGTCGACATCCTCGACGGTAGCATAGCCATTTTCAACGAGGTTAAATGCTTCCCTGTACATAGCATACATAAGCCGGTTGCAAATGAAGCCCCGGATATCTTTTAGCAGGAGTGTTTTGTCGCTCAGGTCACCGCAAATTACCTCAAGGAAGCGCGTCGTGTGGGAAGGCTCCATCCAGTGTAATCCAAAGAACCGTTCGGGATGTTTGGTGAGGCTTTGTAAAATACTGATCGGGATAGCCGATGTATTGGTGGTGAGCAGGGCTTCAGGAGAAGCATGAGCCTCAATCTTGAGGTATACCGCTTTTTTGATTTCGAGGTCCTCCAGGGTACACTCCAATATCAGTTGACACCCTGCGAGGTCCTTGTATTCTTCCGTGATCGTCAGATTTTTCAGATAGTATTCGGGCTTATTCTTTACGAGCCCTTCGCGATGCGCCCACCGGAGATGTTCCCGGATGCGATTCTCCGCATGATCAAGATCAACCGGTATCGGGGCGACGGCAACAACGGGATGGCCTGCCATCAACAGGCATGCGGTAATACTGCATCCCATCAAACCCAGCCCAACCAGTCCGACGGGAATGGTAGCGGTGTCGAATGTTTGTTTCATAGTATAGTTTTGGTTACGAATCGAAAGCTAGGAAAGAGAATGAAGAATTATGTGTCGTTTTGAGATTTAATCTGCAATTTCAGGTCATGATTAAGACGACTGTGGTGGGTTCATACCCAATGCCGGATTGGCTTGCTGCCTATCCAAGCCAGCAAGCGCTGGAAGATGCAACGATGGTGGTATTGAAAACCCAGGAATTGGCGGAGATCGATGTTATTGCCGATGGTGAATTGTATCGCTTTGACATCAACCATCCCGAAACGAATGGCATGATCGAATACTTTGTGCGCCCGTTGGGAAACGTCCGCAGCGAAGTCACCCGTGCTGATGTGGCGGCCTTTGGCAAGCAAAAAGGGATGGGCTTCCGGGTTCGACCGGCAGGCATCGTAGAAGGTTCTCTTCATGAAGGCATGCTCGACCTGGTGAGTGCCTATCGCAGAATCCGCCCATTAACGAAAGCAGCCATGAAGTTCACCGTCACCGGACCTCATATGCTCAGCAAAACGTTACTGGACTATCATTATAAAGATCTGCCTTCATTAGCTCTTGCCCTGGCCGGGATTTTGGCAAAGCAAATCAGCCAAATTGATGCGGACGTGGTGCAAATAGATGAAGCCAATCTTCCCGGTTCACCCGAGGAGTGGGAATGGGCAGCGCATGCTATCAATGTGATGCTTGATGCGGTGCCCAATACCCCTGCCGTACATCTTTGTTTTGGCAACTATGGGGGACAAACGGTACAAAAAGGGAGCTGGGATAAACTTATTTCGTACCTCAACGCGCTTCACGCGGATCACGTCGTGCTTGAATTTGCCCACCGCGGATATAGTGAACTGGACTATTTCAAAGATCTTCGTCCTGAAGTGGGTATTGGTTTGGGAGTAGTGGATATTAAGTCCACCGTGATCGAAACACCGGAACTCATTGCGGAACGATTGGAACACGCTACCCGCGTGTTAGGCGAAAATCGCATACGATACATCCATCCCGATTGCGGTTTTTGGATGCTGAAACGTTCCATTGCCAATGCCAAAATCCGATCCCTCACGTTGGGACGGAATTTGTTTGAGGGACACTAAACCGCAGGGGCGCAAAGGGTGCGCAAAGGGTGCGCAGAGGGTGCGCAGAGGCTTTAATGGATAAATGGATCCTGGTCTCATAAAAATGTCCGCTCAACTTTTTATCAAAAAAAATAGAGTATACCTTGCTACTACAACGGTCAAAACAAAAACGCCATATGACTACCTATTCAACTCGCAGAGATTTTTTAAGATCTACCACACTGGCGGGCCTTGCTTTTGCAACGGCTTCCTTTGATTTTAAAAAATACACGCCCCTGTTATCGTTCTCCACCCTGGGTTGCCCCGACTGGAGCTTTGAAACCATTCTTAATTTTGCTGTTGAAAATGGGTACGGTGGTGTTGAATTACGCGGGATAAAACGGCAACTCGATCTCACAAAATGTCCGGAGTTCAGCAGTAAAGAGAACATCCTCGCCACCCGCACAGTTATGGCGGGAAGAAAGATAAAACTGACCGATCTGGGTGCTTCTGCAGGGATGCATCATGCCGATCCGACTGAGCGTAAAAAGAATTTAGATGAAGCCAAACGTTTTATTCAACTGGCAGAACAGATGGGCTGTCCTTACGTGCGGGTGTTTCCAAACAATTTTCCAAAAGATCAGGAAAAAAATAAAACCATGGATCTCATCATAAAGGGGTTACATGAGTTAGGGGATTATGCAAAAGACAAGGGCGTGACCGTACTCATGGAGACACATGGCGATGTCGTTCATACTGCCGATATCGAACAGATCATGCAGTCGGTTGGACATTCCCACGTAGGCCTGGTTTGGGATATCGTGAACATGTGGTCTGTAACAAAAGAACCGCCCGCACAGATGTATGCCAGGCTGAAGAAATACATCCATCACCTGCATGTGAAAGACATGCTGTTGACGGATGGCAAAGAAGAATTTGTTTCAATGGGAAAAGGCAATTCTCCCATTTTCGAAGCGATTGATATTCTGGCAAAGGATGAATTCAAGGGCTACTATAGTTTTGAGTGGGAAAAACTATGGCATCCTGAAATTGCGGAACCGGAAGTGGTGCTTGCCGATTATCCAAAAGCGATGAAGAGACATTTTGAGTCGTGAGTTAAGACTGAAATCGATCACTATATATCTGTCATATTGATTTTGAATGTATTTAGTTATTCATAAAAAAGTCCAGTAGGGACGAAATATCGGTAACCAAGAATAGAAGATGAAATAAAGTCTCGTAGAGACGAAATAGTGGTTACCGTATTTCCCAGCGCCGATATTGCGTCCCTACAGGACTCCATTTTGAGGGTTAGATTCCCTACAGGACTCCATTTTGAGGGTTAGATTCTGGTTACCGATATTTCATCCCTACGGGACTTCACGGGATGATCAATCAGAGAAAATTAACCCGCACAAGAAAGTCCCATAGGGACGAAATATCGGTAACCAAGAATAGAAGGAGAAATTAAAGTCTCGTAGAGACGAAATAGTGGTACTGTATTTCCCAGCGCCGATATTGCGTCCCTACAGGACTCCCTTATGAGGGTTATATCCTGGTTACCGATATTTCATCCCTGCGGGATGATCAATCAATAGAATTAATTAACTGTAACTACGGACTCAGGATTAGGGACTATGGACTCCACATACGACGGAATAATCATAGGCGCGGGGCACAACAGCCTGGTACTGCAGGCCTACCTCGGTAAAGCCGGTCTGAAAGTGCTATGCATAGAAAGACGCGATGTCGCCGGCGGCGGGCTTACGACAGTGGAAGACCCCAAGCATCCTGGCTTTCTGCATAATACCCATTCTTTCTATCATCGGGCGCTTAATCATATGCCGTGGTACAGGGACCTGGAGCTGGAGCGGCATGGTGCTGTCTATCTTGAACCGGACTTTAATGTTGCCTTGCTTTTGAGCAACGGTGAGTCACTGGAGTGGTGGACCCAATTTGAGAAGACGGCTGCATCGTTTGCCCGCTTCAGCAAGAAAGATGCTCAGGTACTTCGGAATTGGCATGAACGATTCTTATCCATTGTTGAAAAAATCCTTATTCCCGAAAGTCAATCTCCGCCCATACCGGCAGAGCAACGACGAGCGTTGCTGGAAAAAAGCCCTGAAGGGCGATACCTGCTTGAAACCAGTGCCCTTTCCCCACTTGAATTTGTGCTGCGGGAGTTTGAGCATCCCGTCATCCAGGCTGGATTGCTTTTCTTCAACGGTTTAAGGGAAGTCGATTTGAATTGCAAAGGCTTTGGTCATCATATTGCATCGCTGCTGGCCAGCTCCGGGAAAGCACAGATGTGCAAGGGAGGGTCCTCGGCATTAGCGAAGGCATTGGTTTCCTCCGTTGTTGAAAATGGAGGAGAGGTTAAACTTCAAACCGAACCTAAACGGATCATCGTTGAAAATGGTAAAGCGGTTGGAGTCGAGACGACCGAAGGAGAAATTTTTCAAGCCCGTCATTTTGTTTGTTCAGGCCTTAATCCTCATCAAACTTTTCTGGACCTCCTGGAGGAGGCTTACGTTCCCAAAGCATGGAGGGAGAGCGTAAAAAACTTTCGCTACAACCTGATTGCTCCGCTTTTTTCAATGAATGTGAATTTAGAAGCTCCTCCAAAATATGCTGCAGCAGAACAAAATCCGGACCTGGATAGCGCCCTGATGGTCATCTTAGGTCTTGAACACGTCCGGCAATTTCCTGAGATTGTACAGCATCATGAAAAAGGAACAATCCCGCCCACGGTGATGTGGGGAAGTTGCCCTACCGTTTTTGATCCTTCCCAGGCCCCACCCGGAAAACATACTGCCTTTATGTGGGAGAAACTGCCCTACCGGCTAAAGGGAGACCCAAAAAATTGGGATAAGGAAAAAGAGGTTCACGGAAAAAAAATGCTTGACCTTTGGACAAAATACGCACCCAATTTAAAGCATGACGTCATCGATTGGTTTACCGGCAGTCCATTGGATACAGAAAGAACGTTTCCTAATATGAAGGAAGGAGATCTTTTGATTGGCGCATTCACAAACGGGCAGGTAGGCCATGACCGTCCCTTCCCCGGAGCCGGACACTATCGGGGTCATATCAAAGGCCTTTACCTTTGTGGTTCTTCGTCTCATCCCGGCGGAAACATTACAGGGCTACCCGGTTATAACTGCGCGCAAGTACTGTTTTCTGATTTGAACATCCCCTCTCCCTGGGCGCCCGAACCAGTGTTGGAAAAGCTTAAAAACCTCTGATATGAAACAAATTGATTGAAATTCTACCTGCCCGTAATTCAAAACTATTGAAATGAAAAAAATGACTTCGTACACACGCTTTGCCGCCGTGGTGTTGTCTGCCATCATTACAAACAGTGACGGCAGAGTGACTGGAGTTCACAGGCGATTAATACAAAAGAAAACGTTTCCCTGCAAATTGACGGATCAAAGCGATTTCAACAAATAGACGGAATTGGAATTAATGCCAACACACGAAGTTGGAATGGTAACGAGCTGCAGCCAGCCCTGGACTTGTTGCTCGATTCCATGCATGCCACGATTTGGCGGGTCATCGTTGAAACGGTAGAGAAATGGGAGGACATAAACGACAATAATGATCCCTTTACATTCAACTGGGATTACTATAACAAGCTGTATGAAACACCCAAGTTTCAGAAAGCCTGGGAATTGATTCACTATCTCAATCAGCACGGGATAACGGATAACCTGATGATCAATTTTATGGGACCTGTTCCCGAATGGATGGGGAAAGCGACAGTAACTCCATCCAATGAGGATGAATATGTTGAAATGATTGTTTCCTTTTTTTATTACGCTAAAAATGTAAAACACCTGCACTTCGGGTTGGTTTCACCCACCAATGAATCCGACTGGCGCAAGGAGGGGCCCGAGTTAAAAGAACAACCGTATGCAAGGATTCTTAAAAAGTTAATGGAACGAATGGCTGCATTGGATATGGGCGATGTCAGGTATGTGGCGCCCGATCCTGCGAGTATGGAGAATGGCATAAAACGATATATCCCTGAATTAATGAAGGATCCGGTCATCATGTCAAAAATCGCGCATATTGGTTTGCACAGTTATGCGGGTTACTATGCCAACATTGATTCTGCGCTGAAGCATTCAGCTTATCCAAAATCCGATTACTGGATAACGGAATGGAATGCCTGGTGCAAAGGCTGCGATGACGGAATACTGGGAGAATACAACTATGATTTCGCCGCAAAATGTGTAGGATTTCTTTTGGATCTGATGAGAAATGGCGCGACAGCTGCCATGGCATGGGAAGGGTATGATAGCTACTATGAACACCATGCGCCCTCCCCCTTCAGCTATTGGGGCATGCTGGCCTATGAACCCAAAACAAAAACATACTTTCCCCGGAAAAACTTTTACGCCATCCAACACGTCTCAACATTCGTTCTGCCCGGTTCATGGCGCCTATCCGTTTCCGATCCTGGCGACAGTCTCTCGGTATTAGCATTTTATGATACGGTGTCGAATAGGATAAGCATAGTTGGTATCAACAAACGACACCGTCCTGTTATCGTAGAGGGAACCCTCACCCACCTTCCCGGGATCAACAACTTTGAAACGTATTACACAAACGAGATTGATAATGTTCGCAGAGGTGCTGATGTACAGGTCAACGGAAAATCGTTCAATTCCCTCATTCCTGCCGATTGCATATTTACCTTAACCGGGGTTGGAAATGAAAATGCTACAGGGAAACGTTCTTTGAACCCGGAACCACCGGACTGGTATGCGGGTGATATTCATGTGCACCGCAATTGCGGCAACGAAACCCTGTTACCGGAGAATAATCTAACTGCCCTGATGGAACCGAATAATTTAGCCGTTATCTCGGTATTGGCAGATATGGGCAATGGCGAAGTAAAAGACAGCAAAACGGATTTACTGAAAGTCAACGGAACAGATGCACCACAATCCCGACCCGGCCGTATCATCCATTGGGATACGGAATGGCATTGGGATGCAACCTATTCCAATTTTGGCCACCAGGCACTCGGCGGTCACCTCGTATTGCTCGGGCTAAAGGAAGCACACCCGATCTGGGAGGAATCGCCCTACAAAATTCTGGAGTGGGCAAGAAAACAGAATGCCGTGAGTGGATTTGCTCATTTTCAATATTTGAATGATTCGATTCAACGTAAGCTAAATTGCTGTATTCCTATTGATTATCCGGTGGAGGTTGCCCTGGGCACAATTGATTTTGTATCGGAAGATGTTTATGGAAGCGTTTCATCAAACAATGGGACGTATAACAGTGAAGCCGCAATACATGCTTATTATAAATTATTGAACTGCGGCTTCCGGCCTGGCCTGGCGGCAGGAACAGATTATCCCTGTAACGAAAGTGAACCCCTTGGAACGTTATTAACCTACGTAAAGGTGAAAGATAAATTAAGTTACACTAAATGGATCGAAGGAATAAAAAACGGCAAGACAGTTGTATCCCGGAATGGACATGAGGAATTTTTAGAAATGAAAATAAATAGTAGCGATGAGCCGGGGGATGAAATCCACCTGAAAAATAACGGAACAGTTACGATCGATGTAAAATGGACGGCGATAAAAGAATTAACCGGAAGAATAGAACTGGTGAGCAACGGAAAGGTAGTGGCAAGCCAGGCCGGTACAGCAAAACCGGGCAAACCCTTGCTATAAACCGGGCAAACCCTTGTTATTCAATGGGACGACCTTACCCATTTCGAAAAGTGGATGGATATGCGCCAGGCGAATGGATGAACATGGGCACCAAACCCATACTGCCCCGGTATATATCACGGTCAACAAAAAACCGGTCAGAGCGAGTGCAGACGATGCACGATTTTTTATTGCGTGGATCGATACGATTCTAAAGCAAACAGAACCAGGAGGCGTCTGGAGTACCTACTTTACAACGGAAAGGGGAACGATAAAAGAGCGATATCTAAAAGCAAGAACGGTTTACCGGAAAATCCTGCAGGAGTCCGGTGGAAATTAGCCACAAAGACACAAAGACACGAAGATATTTTCTAAGCAATCTATATCGAGTAGGAATCCGCTCCCGGACTCGTAAATTTGATTCATTAAATTGGATTACACATGACAATAAAAAAGAAGGGACTGGCAATTTTGATGAGCCTGTTCATAATTCCCTTTGTCCTTTCCGGGCAGTCGATCGATATCAGGAAGATTAAGAAGATCCGCTTGAGCATGTACCTGGCGGAAGGATTAGTCTGGAAGGGAGAGTCGATGCAGAATACAAACTGGAACAAGATCACGGAAACACCCGATGGAAAAGTCTGGTTTTGCGGAGGGGACCACTGGGGGGCGGATGCCATAACAGGACCATTTGACAAGACCGAAACCTATGAAAGGCCATGGGGATTTGGAAATACGGGGATATCCTATTACGATCCCAAACTGGATAAATCGGTTGTCGCGTTGGAACTGGACAGGGCCAGTGCGCTCTATTCCAATGCAGAAAGTCCGGGACATGGAAAGATCCATTCCAATATTATTTCCGATTCAAAAGGCAATGTATATTTCGCCGGGTACATGGGCCTATCCTATAGCCACGAATACACCCGCGCTTACTATCCCAAAAGTTATGCCGGGGGTGCCTTGATCCGTTACAACCCCGCGACGAACGACGTCGATTATTTTGGAATACCGTTTCCGAACAGCGCAGTAGTTGCGTTATACTACGACGAAAAGCGGGATGTTTTAAATGGCATAACAGTCGACCGCGCAAAATTCTTCCGCGTAAACCTCACCACCATGGAGCTTCATCGGTATGAATCCGTAGCACGCATGAGCAGGGTCGAAGACCGGGTAAGGGAAATGATCATGGACAAGGAGGGATTCTGCTACTTTGCCAATGACGTAGGCGGCTTGACTAAATTCAGTCCTGATACTGAAAAATTCGTTGATCTGGATGTAACGCTCCCCGGAAAGTTAAAGGACTTCCGCTCTTCGGTAGTGTCTTCAAAGAATATTATTTATGCCATTTCAACCGATGGCTTCGTCTGGAGTTTGGATCCCAGGACAAATAAAATAGAAGACCTGGGACACGTATTGGGAATGCCTGACCAGGGGCATTACACCCCCAACATTGCACTTGATGAAGAATGGGGGCGCCTTTATTTTATGGCCGGGAACCATGGCGGCAAAGTATTGGAAAGCGCGCTGGAAATAATAACGGTGTTGGATCTCAAGAAAAAGAAGTTCTATTGGTTAGCACAGGCGGAAGGTGTCGAAGGATGCTTCGGGTCATTGGTGAATAAGAACCATACGGTGTTTTTCAGTTGTTATGGTCACTCCTACAAGGATAATCAACTTATAAAGGATAAAAAGGGAAACGTTGTTACCCGTCCTTACCTTGTAAAATATAATCCGCCCGCGAACCTCGAGCAGTAGGGAAAGATGAATTCACAAAAAAAAGAATTTTCAAAGAATGAAAAATAACAGCATGCCGGTTTTCCTGATGGTGCTTTTAGGCATTGTCACGAGCTGTACCCTTGCCGAAGCCCAGCGGTTTGGCGGGCTTCCGCACAACGCGATCTTGAATCGTCTATTGATTTCAAATGGCCCAAAGGGTCCCATTCAGGGAGGCGAAAGTGCGGTCACGGACATGATCTTGTTGAAAGATGGCTGGGTTTATGGAAGTACAAAAGCCACGTGGGGTGCGGAACACTGCCACCTCTTCAGAACGGACGGAGAAAAAGTAGAACACGTGCTGAATTTGACTTCCAGGTTTCCTGGGCAAACTGCCATTACGGATATCTCCCCTGGAAAAGGAAATGTCCTTATCGGCTGTACCTCCGCCGACGATGCTGTGTTCGATGGCAAAAGTAAATCCTATGACGGCGGGCATCTCTTCTCATTCGATCCAGCAACAAAGAAAATGGATGATCTTGGAATTGTCGCACGGGGTCAGGGGATCAATTGCATAGCCATCGATTCGGTTCGCGGAAAAATCTATGGCGTAACCTATCCGGCCGGTCATTTGTTTTCTTTTGATCTTAAAACTAAAGCGATAAAAGATTTCGGAGAGGTCATGACACCGTGGAGGGTGAAAGATCTGGGCAGGGTCTCGTGGAGGGGCGTGCCTAAAGTATTGATGATCGACGATGCCGGTACGGTGTATTTTTCAACGTATTACCGCACCGAAATTGAAATGGCCAAACAAGAACTGATGAAAGGCGGTTCATCCACATATTCTTCCCTGGAGGGCGGCCGGATCTACCGGCTTGGTTACGGTGAAGAAAAACCTGTCTTTACGGGCGCCGTCATTCCCACTCAAACCGGGATGGATTCCGATCCTATCTACGAAAACGGAATTGCGTCGGCCATCCGTGCCCGCGATGGCGGGTTCTGGTGCGGGACGATCAATGACGGGTTTCTCTTTAAGTTTGAACCCTCAACCTCCACGGTGATCAACAAGGGCAAAGCCTTTCAATACTGGAATTTGAAATCGCTCGCTTACGGCGATGATGGTAAATTATATATGTTGGGTGGCCGCGACGAAGATAATTCCTGGATCATGAGTTACGATCCCATGATCGGCTCATTAGCGTGCCTGGGCTGGCCGGAAAATACGGCACAATGCAGTGTGATCTGCGCAGATAAGAAGGGAAGGATTATTATTGCGGAGAATCTGAGGCATTCGTTTATGTGGGTATTTGAACCCTCTGGAATGGTGATCGGTGATCGGTGACCGGTAGTAATTCGCCATGACAATACACTTCCCAACAATAACGGTAATCGGTAATCGGTGACCGGTAGTAACCCCACTTCAACACTTCAACACTTCAGCACCTCAGCACTTCAACACTTCAACACTTCAACACTTCAACACTTCAACACTTTAACACTTTAACACTTTAACACTTTAACACATTAAACAAGCGGCGCCCAGTACGTACAAGATCCATTCCCCTCCACCGGCCCTTTAAACAACATACACCCGCCGCACTTCTCATTCTTTTTTGGCGGAAGGTATAGCTTGCACACATTGCATTGTTTATCCGGCACAGGGGCTTCCTTCATATACCCTAGCGTATTCCGCTTATTCAGTTCACTTTCACTCACACCGGAAAAATCGTTGCAAGGATCGCCGGGTTTGCTATTGGGTGCATTCTCCTGAACGGACTTTCTCGAATTGCAGGCAACCAACACCGACCCACAACAGGAGAATACCGAATTTATAAAATTTCTTCGCGAAAATAATTTAAGCATTACGTGTTTGCTTATGGCCTACTGTCACCTTCCCACTTCCATCGCCCCTCGCCCTTGTTGGTGTTTGCGGAGGATGAGGGCGGAGACACCAACAAGACTTCCTGGTACGTGTGCTTGTTAGTGATCCTTCATGCATGCCAACCCACAACACGGGTACGTTCTCAATTCCCTCGCCCTTGTTGGTGTTTGCGGAGGATGAGGGCGGAGACACCAACAAGACTTCCTGGTACGTGTGTTTGTTAGTTAGTTATCCTTCACCCATGCCAACCCACAACACGGGTATGTTCTCAATTCTCGGGCCTGTCCCTCGCCCTTGTTGGTGTTTGCGGAGGATGAGGGCGGAGACACCAACAAGACTTCCTGGTACGTGTGTTAGTTAGTTAGTTATCCTTCACCCATGCCAACCCACAACACGGGTATGTTCTCAATTCTCGGGCCTGTCTTTGCCTACTGCCTATTGCCTAGTGCCTACTACTTACTGCCTACTGCCCCCGCACCTCATTAATCGGAATAATACTTTGTCAATTCCTTAATCGCGTCATTGATCTTCCGTGTCGAATCGGCCTCCATTTTGGTTAATGCTTCTTTCAACCCCGGACTCGCTGTCGCGGATTTTTTTAACCCCTTCCTCAGACCCTTTAGCCCGGCTTCCCGATAGCGATCGGGATCTTCCCTGGCCAGGTCCGGGCGAGACAATAAGCTCAAAAGGGCGGCAACTTGTCCTTTCTGATTGCGCGAACCATTGACATACGAAAAGTCCTCAAGAAAGGTAAGTCTCCATGGGTCCGCTTCCTTAAAAAAAGAATTTTGCTGTAGAACCTTCAGCAAGTCATTCGATGACCCATCATCAGAGCTCAAAACCGCCATCCGGAACCATGGATCCTTGCCATACTTCTCCACGACCCTGGCCAACGCAGCTACTGCCTGCGCACCGTGAAAATCCCCGATCGTCAGGGCTGCCTGAAACGCTACCCGGATGGAAGGGTCGTCAATTTTTGCTATTGCCTGAACCAGGCAATCCGGAAATCGCTCCGATAAGATCAATCCATGTTCGCGTACACCCGGTGAAGAATCCTTCATGGCCCGTTTTACCAGTTCAGCATCCAGTG
>Ga0193718_1000260_pt1 | contig 12510 bp, 9 predicted proteins | sample U2a1metaG_FD_144918 | JGI IMG/M metagenome (GOLD analysis project Ga0193718, IMG submission 144918) | Soil microbial communities from a riparian zone of the East river system, Colorado, United States - U2a1 | ecosystem: Environmental > Terrestrial > Soil > Riparian zone | place: USA: East River... | reverse complement strand
GATGGCCGCGAAGTGCTGCAGGCCTGCTTCGATGCTGCGCTGAAACGCGATCCGCGGATTTTGGCATTCGGTGAGGACGTTGGTAGAATTGGTGATGTGAATCAAGGCTTTGCCGGTCTTCAGCAGAAACATGGTGAATTGCGCGTAACGGATACAGGCATTCGGGAATGCACCATCGTTGGGCAAGGGATCGGCGCCGCACTCCGCGGCTTACGGCCGATTGCCGAAGTTCAATATTTAGACTACTTGCTTTATGCCATACAAATCCTGTCGGATGATTTGGCTTGCCTGCAATACCGGACCAAAGGCGGTCAGAAAGCGCCGCTGATCATCCGTACCCGCGGGCATCGCCTGGAGGGTGTCTGGCATGCCGGTTCGCCTATGGGGATGATCCTGCATAGCCTTCGAGGAATGTATGTGTTGGTGCCCCGGGATATGACTCAGGCCGCAGGATTTTACAATACCATGCTTCAGTCGGATGACCCTGCGCTGATCATTGAATGCCTGAATGGATATCGGCAGAAGGAACGGCTGGCAGATAACATCGGAGAATTTACCGTGCCACTCGGAGTGCCTGACGTTCTAAAGATTGGTTCTGATGTCACGGTCGTAACCTATGGTTCAATGTGCCGGATTGTAATGGAAGCGGCTCTGGAACTTGAAAAAACCGGCATTTCCTGCGAGGTGATTGATGTTCAGACTTTATTGCCATTCGACCTGCATCACCGGATTCTTGAATCGGTGAAAAAAACCAACCGGGTGATCTTTGCCGATGAAGATGTGCCGGGGGGTGCGTCTGCGTTTATGGCCCAGAAGGTGCTTGAAGAACAAGGTGCCTACGAATTTCTGGACGCCAAACCGTTAACGATTTCCGCAAAGGAACACCGTCCCGCCTACGGCTCGGACGGAGATTATTTTTCGAAGCCAAACCCGGAAGATGTGTTCGATACCATTTATGAAATGATGGTGGAGTCAGATCCGCAGCGCTTCCCTCGGTTATATTCTTAGCGTACCGACGTATCGCTATTTCCGGATTGATTGAAGCGTAAATTCCGGCGATTCTATGATGTTGCTTCTTTGTAGCTTTCGGTCTTGAATCGAGATCTTCAATTTCAGGACCTTAATGCTGAAGAAAATAAGAAAGCCAACGGACTTCATACTATACCGAATGGTCCCTTCCTGTGCTGTATTTTGGGAGAGGTCTTTGGAAAGGATCGGAAACCGGCCGTAAAATCCATTGACCTGGCAGTTGGGGTAGATGAATTCCTTTTTCCAATCAAATAAGGCGAATGAATTGTCTTGTTGTTTAATGTAAAAATCAACGAAGATATTATAGTGATTGGGATTCAGTTGGAAGTAAAGAGTATCGGTCGCTTTGCCAGTGGTTCCGTCCGTGAGGACTTCCCAATTGGCACAATTATAGGGTGTAATAAAAGCCGGGAGAGTATCGTTTGTGGTACGTTTTGTTTTATAAGACATAAGGGACCCATCGTTGGCAACCGTGGATCCGGCAGGAAAATAAACCGGGGTTCCATCTAACTTAAAATATAATTTGTCCATGACAGGATAAGCCTGGCCCCCATCGGATATATAGTCGGTTTCCGCATCGCCGAGTCCCAGGTCTCCATCGCCGTCTTTAAAATTGATCGTTAAGATCAACGTGTCAGCAGAAGCGGAGCCCGGTACATCCTTAAATACAATGTCGTTGAATGTGATTTCCGGGATGACCGGGAATTCCGGCGCTTTAAAACAGGCGTTAAAGGCAACTGCCAAGACCACCATCCCTACCAGACTGCGAATTAATCTCATTTCCTACCTTTAAGACCTGTAAAGTAATCAACGCTTGAAGACATTTAAAAGTTTTGAGGAGGTTTTATACGGTGTTAACGACGGGAACTTCGAAGATATTGCTCTTCAGCTTTTCAGGTTCCAGGTCGAAAATAATACCGTATACCATGATTTTGTAACCCACCTGCGACGCGACCAGGCTAATTCACTGGAAGAAATTCCATTTTTGCCGATTTCATTCTTCAAAACACACACCATCCAAACAGGAACCTGGATTCCGGAAACCACCTTTACGAGCAGCGGGACAACCGGCCAGGCGGCGAGTCGTCACCAGGTTAAATCAGCAGCGTGGTACCTCGGGCATACGGAAAGAATTTTTATTCAATTTTTCGGACCGCTTGGGAACTATCATTTCCTGGCACTGCTGCCATCCTATATGGAACGGGAAGGTTCGTCCCTGGTGGCCATGGCCGACTACTTCATTCGTAAAAGCAATTCAGTTTATTCCGGATTTTATCTGAATCATCACGATGCGTTGGTGACAAAGCTCCTGGAACTAAAAAGTTCCGATAAGAAAGTGGTGTTATTGGGCGTGACGTTTGCGTTGCTTGACCTGGCCGAAACCTATGCTGTGGATTTAAGTCATTGCCTGATCATGGAAACCGGCGGAATGAAAGGCAAGCGACCGGAGTTAACCCGCGAGGAGGTGCATCGTTATCTTTGCTCCAGGTTCAATGTACCTTCCATTCTTTCGGAGTACGGCATGACTGAATTATTGTCGCAAGCCTATTCGTTCGGCCGGGGAAGGTTTCTTGCTCCTCCGGCGATGAAGGTGGTCATTCGGGATATCAACGACCCGTTCGACCAGGTAGGGATGGGACAAACCGGAGCAATTAATGTAATTGATCTCGCCAATATCTATTCCTGTGCCTTTATTGAAACCCAGGATTTAGGCAAAACCCATCAAGACGGTAGTTTTGAGGTACTTGGAAGGATGGATAATAGCGATGTCCGGGGCTGCAATTTATTGGTTGAATAGACTGAAATCGCCGACGAATGGTAAATTCGCCGGATTGCACTTGTACAAACCGAAAAGAATGATAATTTTGCTTCCATCAAAGCCCAATTTTATATGAAAAAAGTACTTGCATTTTTAATGTTGCTGGTGTTCATTTCGGCCTGCAGCCAGTATACATGTCCTACGTACAGTAAGAAGGATGTGAAAAAGGGGACCACCGATAGAAAAATCTGATTTTAAAGGTATTTTTTTACCTCTTCGAGTGTTATCCGGTCCCCGCTCATAATTACGAGCCGTTCCACAACGTTTCTCAGTTCTCTGACGTTGCCCGTCCACGGATGGGCTTCCAGTTCCTTCATCCCCTTTTCATCAATTTCCTTTTGTTTGGATCCATACTCCTGAGCGATATCCAGGAGAAACTTATTGACCAGCAGGGCAATGTCGTCTTTCCGCTCCTCAAGACCGGGAACTTTGATCAGGATGACGGAAAGACGGTGATAGAGGTCTTCCCGGAATAAGTTTTCTTCAATCTCTTTTTTCAGGTCTTTGTTTGTGGCGGCAATGACCCGTACATGAACGGCGATGTCCTTGTCGCCGCCAACGCGTGTGATTTTATTCTCCTGCAGAGCACGAAGGACTTTCGCCTGTGCCGAAAGGCTCATGTCGCCGATTTCATCCAGGAATAAAGTTCCTCCATCGGCTTGCTCAAACTTTCCAATGCGTTGTTTGATGGCCGAAGTAAATGACCCTTTTTCGTGGCCGAACAATTCACTTTCGATCAGCTCAGCGGGAATGGCGGCACAATTTACTTCAACAAAAGGGGCCCCTGCCCGATTACTTTTTTCGTGAAGCCAGCGCGCCACCAACTCTTTGCCCGATCCATTCGGTCCGGTGATCAGCACCCGGGCTTCGGTTGGGGCTACTTTGGCGATGGTTTCTTTTACTTCCAGCATGGCAGCCGATTCGCCCACCATTTCAAATTTCTGAGAAACCTTTCTGCGCAAGGTTTTTGTTTCCTTTACCAGATTGTTCTTGTCGAGGGCATTGCGGAGGGTAATGAGAAGGCGGTTCAGGTCGGGTGGCTTTTGAAGGAAATCGAATGCGCCGATCTTGGTTGCGTCAACCGCCATCTCCGTGCTTCCGTGGGCGGAGATCATGATGAAGGTGGACGCTATTCCTTGTTCTTTGGCTTTTTGCAGTACCTCCATGCCGTCCATCCTGGGCATCTTGATATCGCAAAACACAATGTCATAGTGGATACTCTCTAATTTAAGCAGTCCTTCCGCCCCGTCTTTGGCCTCGTCCACTTCCAGGTGAAGTTCTTTCTGGTCTTTTAAAATATCTTTCAGCACAGCGCGGATGCTTGCTTCATCTTCAATGATCAGGACCTTCGGCATAGGGATAACAATAAAATGAAAAAACAGATAAACCTTCCGGGACAGAACCGGAAGATCTATCAGTGTGAAAATCAAATTAATGCAAGCCTGTAAGCCGGGTTCTGTTTCCCGACCAAAGTCGGGACTCTTATCATTTATCTGGCCCCGATTTCACAATCGGGATCAAGCAGCCTACCCGTGACGCCTGCTCCGACAAGTCGGGGCAGTTAGCGAGCCGCTATACCGTAAACGGGCGTCACTTATTTGGCCTTACAACTCGTAAGGTTTGCCGTGCCCCCGCAGTCACCCTTGGGGCGGTGAGCTCTTGCCTCGCCGTTTCACCTTTTCCCCGGCTGATACATCAGTCGGGGTAGTTTGTTTTCTGTGGCACTGTCTGTCCCCCGGCGTTAACCGGAGTCCTTCCCGTTAGGAAGTACGATGCTCTATGTTGCCCGGACTTTCCTCCCCAACGTAGTCGGGGCGATAAGACGGCTTGCATTAAATGTAAATATCGGCAAATTTATTCGATACACGGTTCTCAGTTTACGTCAGCACCCGTCAGTTTCATCTCATACTGGTCGGCGAGGTTGGCAACTTCCTGAATCATTTCCTTTACCTCATCCTCGACCGCATTGTCATACCCGGATACGGCTTCCACCTGCAGGTAATTTTCACGGATCACAAAGCGCGCATAGTTGAAGAAAGCCGTTTGCTCCAACAGCATTTTCAGATCGAGGTGCGGACCTACCGGACACACTTTTGAACTCAGCGTGATCAGCTTGCGGTTATACAACTCGTTCTTTCTTACGATACCGATGACGGTTTGGAACCGGTTACCGGACAACGGAACAATAATAATGGATTGCGAAGCATTGTACTCCGTATGCTGCCCGCCAATCTCGTCTGCATAGCGCTTCATGAAAGTAATCAAGTCCATAGGAAAGGGGTTAAGGATACCGAAGTTAGTGAATGTTTGCCACGAAGGCCACAAAGACACGAAGAAAATTCAGGACGTGCGAAGAGCAAAAAAAATCAAAAACGTAGTGTCTTAGTGTCTCTGCCTGCGCTGAGACAGCTTCGGCAGACAGGTTCGTGGCAAAGGGGAGATCAGAAATAAAGGAAGTGACCCTTCACCTTGCCCTGCGAAAATTCCAACGCAGGAGCGGGGAGCCTGATCAGGTTCACGAAGTAAATCAAGGTGTTCACAACTTTTGATTTTGACTTGAACGCAGTCAGGTCAAAATCCAACCCCAGATAGTATTGCCGGTAAGGAACATAACCGGCAGCCCGATTCTGACTGTCATGGGCGTGGATCATGTTATCGGCTCCGTAGCCGGCGCTGATATTCAACCATTTAGGGAAGGGAATAAATTTATCCACGTCTACCGATAACCAGTAGGTTTGACCGTTGTAATCCTTCAGCACTTCGGATAAGCCGGAACCCAGGGTGCCCGGACTCAAAGGCGCGAGGGACGTGCGATGGAACGAAAATTTTGGATAAATACGGATTTCATTCCACCCCAGGTGCTGTCCCAGATAAAACCCCGACCCGCAAACATTAGCCAATAGATCCGTAGGGGATGCACCATATCCTGCTGAAAAGCCGTCGAAGATTTCAATGGAAGACATGATTACCAAACTGGTCAAGGCTCCGATTTTATCCGATTTCCGGATGGGGAGCCTGGACCATTGCAGCATGTGGGATCCAATCGAAGAGAGATGAAAAGCGGAATAAAAATGGCCTGCCTTATCAACTTGTTTCCATTCTCCGGCATCATTGAAGAATTGAAAAGACTGATGCGGATATTGGCTGTACCACACCTGGCTCAATCCAATCATCGACGTCGTGTACGCCAAGCCGGTCCCGATCACAACAGCTTTAAATCGCTTCTTATTAACGGGTGAAAGAACCGGGTCGGGCGTTTGTCCGAAAGAAATGGAAAAGGAACTGGCGAAGAGAAAAGGAAGTATCCACATGCGTTTCACCCGGTGGAGCGGGTCACAACGTTTAGTTTCCACCCTCGTCTTCTTTGATGGCCTCCTCCTGATCATTTTTTTGCTGGTCTTCCTTTTGCTTTTCTTCTTCGTCTTTCTTTCGGTTCCGCGCAGAGCGAAGGAGGTCCTTCACCTGATTAAAATTCTGGGTATGCAGCAGGCTTACTCCGGTTGTCAATGCCGTTTGCGTCCCCAGGGAGTTGGTCAACGAACTCACATTCGAACGGCTGTACATCTTGACTTTAAACTTGCCGTCCGGGGTGAGGAAGTAATCCACTGTCCAATCTCCGGCGATGCCGGAAATATCAGAACGATTCGACTGGTTGTTGTTGAATGCCCCGTCGCGCGTGACGCGCAGACGGCCGTTCAGGAAGGAGTAGGAGAGGCGCAATTGAAATGTGTTGAAGGCCTCCTGGTTCATGCCCTTCAAGTCCAGATCGATCTCCAGATTCTGATCCACCTGGCTTAACCAGTAGCTCAATTGATTGGAAAATAATTCACTCACACTGTTGGCAAACGTGCCGCTCGTGCTGATGGACTCACCATAAGGTGAAAACCTTCTTAACATGATCAGACTAAAGACCTGCTTCTTCAATTCCTGTTCATCCAGTTTGGCCTTGAACGCATTGAAGTCAAACCGGAGCTGTTCCGGGGCGCGGTCTGTGATGGGTACACTGACCGGGAGGGTGGGAGCATCGATATCAAAATTGATCGTGGGAGACATCATGAGGTCGGTAAGCTTTAACAGGACCTCTACCGGATACTTTCTTTTGATACTGGGTTCGTTAATGATACTCTGATCGGGCAAAATCGGGCCCAGGGAAGTAAGCTGGCGGTAGCTGGCTGTGATGTTCAGCGTGGCCTGGTAGGGATCACCGTACCAGGAAATGCGGCTTCCTTTATTGATCGAGAATTCTTTGTTAATAATATCGTACAAGGTGAAGTTGTAGGCCCCTTCGGTGAATTCGACAACGCCAAACATATTGAAATCTCCCTTGGTATCGATTTGTAAATTCAGGTCGCCATTGCCCCTTCCGCGGATGATGTCACCGGATTTGATATCCAGAATAATCGCCGCAAAAGCATCCGGTGTAACGTCCAGGTTCAGGTCCATGGTAATACCCGAGAGCTCAACTTTTTCTTTGGGTTTTTTTCGATTGGCCTGGATCACCAGGCTGTCGGTAAAGTGACTGAAATTAATGAAGTCTTTTTTCTCCACACTTTCCGTGCCGTTGATGGGAATGAAGATTCTGGTGTTCTTTTGAGTTTGAGCCTTGGCGGAAATCTTCATGTTCGATACCGGCCCAAAAATATTCAGATCACCGGTGGCATACCCCTGACCATAAAATAAGGAATTGTCTTTGGCCGCCGTGTTAAGTACTTGAAAATTTTTGAAGGCGGCATCGAGGTTGATGTGCATTTGTGAAAAATCGCGATGGGCCAGGTATCCGTTCAGTGTTGCCTTGTTGTTGAATGCGTCGACAAGATGGAAGTCTTTAAAAATAACCTGGTCGGGGACCATCCCGACAATCCCCGTAAAGGTGTAGGTGGTTTTCAGATAATCAATCATGATCTGTCCGCCGGAAATCTTTCCTTCTCCTTTTATTTTTGGGGAGCCGAATGTACCGGTAATGGCATATTCGCCGGTGAGCGTACCATCAATCTGCGAGAAGAGGCCCCGCAGAACGGGCTCGATAATTTTGACATTGGCATTTTCCAGGTTGGCTGTCACATTCAAAGGACTCTTCTTTTCATTAGGATTGTAGTACCCCGTCAGGTTGATAATCCGCTTGTCCAACCGGTCGATAAAAAAGTTGATATCAAACCGATCCTCCTGCTGATTCCAGACGTTCGTTCCGGTGACGTTGCCAATCAGGAAATTGTTGACGGTTAACGCCTGAATAGAAATATCGTTTTGCACGTACAGGCTATGATAGACATCCCGGGCGTTCACATTGCCGTTGACGGTACCGGCGAATTTTTCAGTACTCAATGGATTGATGATATCCAGGCCCAGGTTGCTCACCGTTAATTTCAACTCCGGGAGGGGTTGCGTAGAAATGCGTCCATCCAATAAAATCGACTGGTTTTCGTGATGGATTTCGAGATGATGAATGAGCCACTCTTTATCCTTGAGGAGGGTATAGTTTTTTTGATCGACCACCCACTCCTGTTCCAGTGCTTTGATCCGGGAGGGTAGGATTTTTATTTGCGTGCTGTCTTGCAGGAAATCAATTTCTGATTTTAATCGCACCAGGTTGGTATTCCCTGCCTGATCAAAATCCAATCCCAGATCAACATGTTCTCCATTCCAGATGGCCTCCAGCAGGAGATTTTTGGTCTTGAATGCCGGAGAATATTCCTGCCGTGCCGACGTGATCGTCAGCGCCGCCAGCACATCGGTGCTGTCCCGGACTTTGGAAGCACTCATCTCTATTTCACTGTTCAAAAACAATTTGTCCTGATAACGGAGGCTGTCAATTTGCGCTACAGCGTGCACGATTGAGGTAAACCCGTTTGAGAATTTTCCCTTCAGCAAAATATTTTTGGATACGCGGACATCCAGATTCATGAGCTTGGCAAGCGGGTTGATATTGTGCAGCGCCATTTGAAATTCGGCGTCGTATGCCTGTGATCGTTTTCTTTTGGAAGTATAATAGGAATCGATGGCTCCTTTGTCGTTTTTCAGATTGAGGTAAAATTCATGGAATAGGGTGGTCGCGTCTGAAAACAGGGTCGAGTAATAATAATTACCTTCCAGGTTGATATCAAGCAGGGAACTGGTCAAGGTCAGTTTTCGATGCAGCCCATCGGTGCCGGAGATCACATGAAGGGAGTCGAGTCGCAAGGTGTCGTTTCGATAGAGCAGCGTAACGTTTTTGAAGTTTGCCCTTCCGAACAAACTGTCAATTTGAAGTCCGCGCGAATTGATATCGATGTAGGAGCTGATGAAAATCTTATCCTGAGAGAGATTGAGGGGTAAGAGAAAAGCGGTATCCAATTTGGCCTTGATGTTGACGATCTGCTGACCCTTCCTGAAATCGACAAAACCATCGGCATTGAATTTTAAGTTAGGATCATCGACAGTCAGTTTGCCGTTGAATAACTGACTGGAAAACTGGGCGTTGGTCGTGATGTTCGAATAATTGTAATGCAACAGGCCAACGGAACTTATCGTACCGTTCAATAAAAAATTCGCCGTCTTTTCCGTGAGTCCCTTTCCCTTGATTTGTCCCTGAAGAGAAACCTTTTGAAAATTGATGGTATCCTGAAGATAGCTGCCAAGATCAAAATCAGCCAGCGCAAGGTTCCCCTGGTAGACGGACTCATTGATCTTGCCTTCCAGAATTTTCAGGTTGATGTCTGACTTGATTTTGCCTAGTGGGGTTTCGAAATCCCCGTTGGCAACAAAATCGTTGACAAATCCGATAAAGTTGCCCGTGACGTGAAAACTGCCCAGCGGTTCCAGTTTACCATAGATGTCTTCCGGAAATAAAAATCGCAAGTCACTCATCGTCACCGGCCCATTTTTCAAATTGAGGTTGATAAATGTTTCGTTGATGGAAGGCAATCCATCGATATCCAGTTGTCCGGCAATCTGAGTCGTGCCGATCCCGATGTGCATGTGATGATAGGTGAACCGCGCCACTTTGCCATCGAGGTTACCCGTCAGGTGAAGAGGCTGGCCAAGCGCTTCTGCCCCCGGGGCAAAGAGCGCTAAGTCGGCAGGATGGATTACGGTGCCTTTGAGCTTGGCGCTGAAATTGACTTTGTTGTTGAAATCACTGAAGGAAGCGGGACTCTGATAACGAAAGACAACGGAGTCGGTGATAACGCTCTGTCCTGCTTTCAGATTCATGCCCAGAAATTCCATCCCCGTTTTGGAATAACGGAAGAATGTTTGCAATTCTTTAATGTCCAGTTTAGTCTTTAGTTCGGTGGCGACCAACGTCCGTACCTGAAGTTGAATAGTGTCCCCGATCACTTTGAAATCCTCCACTTCGCCATCCGGTACGCCGACCCGGAAGTGGTAGTAGTCAAACCCCTGCCGGATCGAGTCGCGGTCTGTGTTATTATAAGAGAAAGCAGATTGGTCCAGAACAATTTCGCCAATGTTTATTTTTGGACTTGCTCCGCCTGTACCACTGGAAGCAAATTGCTTGTTGATTTCTGCAATGAATAAATTAATGTTAAGGTCTTTGGTGGTGTCGGTTTCGGGTAGGGTGACTAAATTGACCTGGCCGCCGTGCAGGGTGGCTGCGTCGAGATTGATGTCGTGATGACTCAACAGCGTGCTAAGTTCAAAGTTGACCTGGAGCCGTTCAGCCGCAATCATCAGGTTTTTGGCCGGGTCAAGAATCCGTAAGCCTTCGATTTCCAGCCGGTCGTACCAGACCAGATAAAACTTATCGTAGGTGATCTCAAAACCCGAGACCGCGGTGAAGCCGCGCATCATGCGACTGGTCAGCGCCGTCTGCACACTGGGAAATTGCAGTAAGGCAAAGGAGGCTACAAGGAATACGACCAGAAAATAAAGACCGTTGAGAATTATCTTCCTGCACCACCAGTAAAACCGAAATTTGATAACTTGCCAGTTCATTCATTCAAAAATGCTTCCGCTGATCCTAGCCATTGAATCTTCCTGCGATGAGACCTCGGCGGCCATTGTACGCGGCGGCAAGGTACTTAATAATGTTACAGCCTCGCAAAGCGTGCACCGGAAATATGGAGGCGTGGTGCCCGAATTGGCCTCCCGCGCGCATCAGCAGAACATTGTCCATGTAGTTAACGAAGCGATGACATCGGCAGGTATAGAAAATACCGAATTGAATGCGATTGCCTTCACGCGGGGCCCCGGATTGATGGGTTCGCTATTGGTAGGGGTCTCCTTTGCCAAAGGAATGGCAATGGCACTCGGAATTCCGCTTATTGAGGTAAATCATATGGAAGCCCATGTGCTGGCCCATTTTATCGAGGAACCTCATCCCGCGTTTCCATTTCTTTGTCTCACGGCCAGCGGGGGCCATACACAAATTGTGCTGGTCAAGGGGTACGACGATTTGAACATCTTGGGTGAAACACAAGACGACGCCGTTGGCGAAGCATTCGATAAAGCGGCAAAGATACTCGGATTGCCTTACCCGGGAGGACCGCTGATCGATGAGTTGGCCCGACAGGGAAATCCGCTTGCATTCAAATTCGCCGAAACGGTAATGCCCGGATTAGATTTTTCATTTAGCGGGATCAAGACTTCTTTTCTTTATTTTCTCCGTGATGAGAAAGCCAGGGACGCGGAGTTTGTTGATAAAAATCTGAACGATATTTGCGCAAGCCTTCAACGACAGTTGATCAAAATGCTGTTGGATAAAATTGAAAAAGCGATCAAGGAAACAGGAATCCGGGAGATTGCCATTGCCGGGGGAGTGTCTGCCAACTCCGGGCTGCGGACCGAACTGCAGCGTCGCGCACAAAAATCAGGCTGGACTATTTTTATTCCGGATATTCAATATTGTACTGACAACGCAGCCATGATCGCGATCGCTGCCCATTTCAAGTTTTTGAAAAATATATTTTCCGACCTTGGGGTGTCACCGGTACCGAACTTGGCGATTGGCAAGATTTAAATGAGGAATAATTTTAAATTAACAAATGAAGTCAGTTTTTAAACCCGGGGACAAGAAGGTTTACAACAGAGTAGTGACGGAGGCAGACCTGGCTTCGTTTAAGGGCGAAGCATTGCATCCGGTGTGCGCTACATTCTCTCTGGCACGGGACTTTGAATGGTCTTCGCGTTTGTTTTTTTTAGAAATGAAAGAAGAGGACGAAGAAGGGGTAGGTACGTTTTTGAGTATTGACCATAAAAGCCCGGCATTTGTAGGCGAACAGATCCTCTTTACTGCGACCGTGCTAAAGATCCGTGACAATGAATTGACGTGTTCCATTGAAGCCAAGATCGGTGCCCGGACCATCGCCGTTGGAACAACCGGACAAAAGATGTTTAAGAAGGAAAAGTTGAAACAGATTTTTCGGAGGGTTGATTAACCTCTGCGCCTACCTTGCGCCTCCGCGTCTCCGCGGTGAAAAAGACCAACTATGAACAAGGAACGATTTTCAAACACCATCAACATCCGAAACCGTCAGGCGTCCTATGAATATGAGTTATTGGATAAATTCATATGCGGAATGGTACTTAAAGGGACCGAGATAAAATCGATTCGCGAGGGCAAAGTCAACCTCCAGGACGGCTATTGTTATTTTAATAATGGTGAACTGTTTGTGAAAAGCATCACGATCAACGCCTATGCTCAGGGTACCCATTATAATCACGAAGCG
>Ga0193718_1000259_pt1 | contig 12551 bp, 10 predicted proteins | sample U2a1metaG_FD_144918 | JGI IMG/M metagenome (GOLD analysis project Ga0193718, IMG submission 144918) | Soil microbial communities from a riparian zone of the East river system, Colorado, United States - U2a1 | ecosystem: Environmental > Terrestrial > Soil > Riparian zone | place: USA: East River... | reverse complement strand
GCTCTGATCTCTTCGACCAGCGCCCATTGTGCTAAGCTTATCTTCATGGTTTTAAAAGTAGCATTATCACCGCAGAGACGCGGAGGCGCAGAGACAATTTTTTTTACCGCAGCCGCAAGGGTGGTACAGAGGAACAAATCGATACTGAAAGCAAATCAAAACCCATTTTTTCTTCGCGCCTCCTTTGCGCCCCCGCGCCTCTGCGGTGAAAAATTCGCCTTCGACCCCCTCACAACCGTTAGGTTAGTCTATTCTCCGCATTTAGAACCGCATTTTTTTTGAACTCCGGGTTTCTTTTCCTAACTATGCTATGGGCTAAATCCGAAAATCTGAAAAAACTCTTTACTATCCTGTTACTGGCCATTTTCCTATTTAACGTCGGGGGATACTATGCTATTTTTTGGGGGCTGCGGTACCAGGCTAAGCAAGAACTTGTCTCACGCCTGGATAGCGACAATTATGCCAGGGACGAAACTATCCTGATCCGGATCCCGATCACCTTACCTTATCCCATGCCTGTCGGGTACGAGCGTGTGAACGGTGAGTTTGAGCATAATGGTGAATTCTTTAAGCTGGTAAAACAGAAACTGGAAAACGATACCCTGAACATCGTTTGTATCCGGGACCATAAGGAGAAGGAGCTCTTCGGTGCCTTCAGGGATTTTATTAAGTTATCCAATGACCTTCCCACAACGGACTCACAGCATGCTATCGTCCTGCTGAGTAAATTAGTAAAAGATTACGAGCCCCTTCTCGATTTAAGAATGATCTCTTGTCAGGGCTGGTGCAAAGAATTTTCAACACAAGACCGGAATACCAACCTGTTATCGCAGGACCGCCCCGTACTCTCCCCTCCCCCCAAACCAAGCCTGTCCTGATCAGGCTGTTTATTCTGCTGAAGGCCTGATCGCTTTTCAAGTTCATACAGGGTTCCCTTATGTAAGGCACCATCTGTATGCTGTTTAACCGCATCAACTTGCTTAACGATTCAATCACATGAAACTGATATTTTACATATTTTTATTTCTTATAGTATGCCTTGCCGCTCACTCCAATGTGCAGGCGCAAGGTTGTGTAGCCGTTCGCCAAATGGGTGGAATCAATCCACTGTCAACAAATGGATACACCCTTCCAAAAGGACAATTTCAGATCGGCAGCAGTTACCGTTATTTTCATTCCTTTCGCCACTTTGTTGGCACTGCCGAACAACCTCAGCGCCAGACAACAGGGGGTGGCTTCGACGAAAATGGCAATGAGAAAGGGAATGCGGTGAATATTTACTCTCATGCCGTCGATGTCAACATATCGTATGGCGTCACGGATCGCCTCCAGGTTAACGTTGCTATTCCATGGGTTCACAATGAGCGTTCTCAGGTTCTGGCAACAAAAAAAGACCCTATCACCGGTCAAACTCTGGAGGGAACCCGCTATAGCGTATTTGCAAAGGGTCTGGGAGATGTTCGTCTTAATGCAACCTACTGGGTATTTAATCCCGCCACAGCAACGAATGGCAACTTGCTGATCGGTGCAGGCTTAAAATTAAATACAGGAAGTCATACTGCCCAGGATTATGGGCTCGCGCTCGACCCTACCACCAAAGCGGTAATCACTACCAAACAAACTATGGATCAGGCGATACAGCCAGGAGACGGAGGTATCGGAATCTCTGTCGAGATGCAAGGGTTCAGACAATTGTATAAAGGTATATACGGTTTTGCCAACGGCTATTATTTGTTCAATCCGCGTGAATCCAATGGCACTTCCAAATCAACTGCAAAATCAGCCTATGATTACTACGCCTGCCCGGATCAGTATTTTGCCCGCGCCGGCGTAATGGCTTCCGTAACAAAATCCAGGAATGTAACCTTGTCCCTCGCGGGAAGGGTGGAAGGAATTCCAGCCTTTGATAAATTCGGAGGCCAGGTTGCCTACCGGCGCCCAGGCTATGTGGTGGCTGTAGAATCCGGCGTTACCTATCGCATGGGCAAGCATAGCGTCAGTTTATTCATACCGTACAATTTTATCAAGAACCGTATTCAAAGTGCTGCTGATATAGCCCAAACTGTTATTAATAATACCAATACATTGGCCGACCCGGTGAAGTATCCGGCGAAACCCAAGGTCAATGGAGATGCGGCTTTTGCAGATTATTCTGTTAGCGTAAATTATAGTTATCGGTTGGGGAGATTGTTTTAGATCGGAATAAGATATTGGTCATTAGATTGGTCATCGGTCATTGGTCATTAGTCATTGGGGGGTATCCGGGCTCGTGGAATCACCCCTAATAACCAATGACCAATGGCTAATGACTAATACGGATAGCGTTCGCTGCCACGAATGCCGTTGTCCAGGCAGCCTGGAAATTAAATCCACCCGTTTCTCCATCTATATTCAGTACCTCGCCGGCAAAGTAGAGGCCCGCCTTCTTCTTGCTTTCCATTGTCTCCAGTGTAATCTCGTTCAAGTCCACTCCTCCGCAGGAAACAAATTCTTCTTTAAAGGTAGTCTTGCCCTTGATGTTCAACGGGCACCGAATCAGAAACTCGATCAGGCGGTTGATATCTTTGTTTGAAGCATCACCCCATATTTTCTCCCCTCCTGTTTGGGCCAGCGTCACCAACCGCTCCCACAATCGCTGCGACAATCCGTAGAGCGGATTTGCCATGATCGTCTTCCTGGCGCTGTTCGTTCGCAATTCGCTCAACCCTTCCCTCAACCCCTCTTCACTCATCGTCCCGGTCCAGTTGACCAACGCCGTAAATTCATAAGCGTGTTCATGGAGATATTCGGCCGCCCAGGCCGAAAGCCGGATCACAGCGGGTCCGCTCAGGCCCCAATGGGTAATAAGAACCGGACCTGTCTGAGCCAGTTTTGTTCCCGCAATTTTTACCTCAGCCTGCGCAACGGAAACACCCATCAGGTCAATGAATTTCTTCTCTGAATCGTTGAAAGTAAACAGGGAAGGAATGGTGCGAATGATTGTGTGACCCAGCTCCTTAAGCCAACTGTAATGGGCAGGTTGAGGGTGTCCCCCGATCGCTACCAGAACTTTTTTTGAAATGATTTCTCTCTTGTCCGTCGTGTAAATGTGGAACAGGTCTTTGTCATGTGAAATACGGTCGACTCCACAGTTCGTGGCGATTTCAATATGGAGTAATTCCGACTGCTTAAGAAAGCAGTCTATTATCGTTTGGGAGTCATCGGTTACCGGGAACATCCTTCCATCGGCTTCCGTCTTCAGCGCCACAGCGCAATTGGCAAACCAGTCAACGGTATCCTTTGCCTGAAAGGAACGGAATAATTTTTTCAGTTCTTTCTGCCCCCGGGGATAGTGCTGCGAAAGTGGTGTTGGCTCAAAACAATGGTAGGTAACGTTACACCGGCCCCCTCCCGAGATTCTTACTTTTGATAGAAGTTTAGGTGATTTCTCGAGAATACTGATTTTTAATCCAGGATTTAACCGTGCCGCCTGGATCGCCCCGAAGAATCCGGCGGCACCTCCACCTAACACAATCAAATCATATTTTTTATTCAAGATTAAAATTTAGAATTCAGTTGCGTCTTTAAAGCCGGATGACCTGCCACAAAGACACTAAGCCATCTTTCTATCCGTGGTGTCTTCGAGCCACCTATGTTTGCCAGGCCTGCATGCCGAGGCGGCACTACAGCGCGCAGGGATGAACGCACAAAGAAAACTAAAGACATACGAAGAACAAAAAATAAAAAACTTAGCGACTTTGTGTCTTTGTGGCCAAAGTCCGGATCATCAAGTAGTCTTTTGAGGCGGAACAAGTTGATTGACCGTTACTTTCTCGCCTGGTATGACCGGTATAGAGTGATTTAATTTATGCATTTCCAATATGGTGGTCTTTCCATTTTCGCTCTCCCGGTACATGGGTACAAATTTTCTGTTGAATTTTATTTCTTCATAGGTGTACGACGTCCGCTTTATCACCACATTGGCATAAACGTCATCAAATCCCCGGATCAGCACGTATAATTCAACGTCCGCGGTTTTCATCTCTTCTCCCGTTAATCCCATCAAAGGACTGTCTTCATTGATTTGGTGCACGACTGTCCAGTTCATCGGAAGGTTCTCAATTCTTTTTCGTTCGAGGGGAAGCTCGAAGAACTTATAGGCCGGTTCGCCCTTATCCTGAACAAGCAAGGCGAGATTTACCTGCACCTCTACATCGGAAAGGGCATGGCGCTCTTTATAGCAAGCAAACCTAAACATCAACCCCATTCCGTCCCGATAAGGGGAGATCAGAGCATGATCGCTGAATACCAAATGGGCCCTCGGCCGGGAGAATTTCCCATAAATCAAACCGGTAGCGAAGGCAAGAGATAACAGTCCGCTCAACGCCTCCACGGAAGCTACGATGTTAGCGCCGTCTCCGACAGGATTGATCCGGCCATAGCCCACGGTAGTGAATGTCTGGGTACTAAAGAAATAGAGTTCCTTAAATTTGCCCCAGGCAGTGACAGCCAATACGCCGGTGAGTTGTTCCGGGCCAAGCCAATAGTAAATAGAGGCAAAGAGCAGGTTGACGACAACAAAAAAGATAACGATCGCACCGACAAATTGCCACGGGGGCAAACTGATCATAACCTGGTAGATATTGAAGCGGTCCCAGAAGGGCGCCCCTTCGCGGCGCAGGTTAAACGAACCATCCCGGTTGATGAAGCGCCCTCCATAGGCACCGGCATTAGATCCAAAGCCGGTATCGTCATTGATTTTTGAAATCGGGTTGATATTCTTGAGCAAGGCCATGGTATAGAGATTAGATTTTAGCGCTTAGGGCTTGGCGCTTAATGGTTTGTACGGTGTGAGGTCATGCGGACTCTCAAAAGAAGTTTACCTTGGTTCATGTTTTGTTTCCGCCAATCCCGTAGGGATGATATATTGGTAACCAACCGACAGCCTCGTCTAAAGTCCCGTAGGGACGCTATATACGGAACTCCACAACGAGCGGACAAAACCGACAATTTAACTATCTCGTCTCTACGAGACTCTCAACCTACACTATAATATTGTTTACCGATATTTCGTCCCTATGGGACTCTACTTCATTATTCAAAATTCCTTGTTCATTGTTCGTTATTCAAAATTCATTCAATCCCGTAGGGATGATATATTGGTAACCAAGCTACAGCCACGTCTAAAGTCCCGTAGGGACGCTATATACGGAACTCCACAACGAGCATACAAAACCGACAATTTAACTATCTCGTCTCTACGAGACTCTCAACCTACACTATAATATTGTTTACCGATATTGTTCAATATTCAAAATTCGAATTCTGAATATTGAATGAAGAATAACGAATTCTGAAGTGAGTGTGCCCTCAAAACATAACTTAACCCGATTTTTAACTTTTAACGATTTTAGATTTTAAGCTATTGCCATCCCAGGTCAATATTTTTTCCATTGGAAGTAAAGTATTTTCCCGTTGCCAGCACCACCTGTGCTTTACCATCGCAGGCGTTGTGAAAATTCAGTGTGATGTTTCCCAGGTCAACGGAAGATCCGGATGCCTTGATGTTCTGTATAAAGGCTGTTCCGCTAAGGGGATTCATGGCGCAACTGGCATATGAAAACTCGGTCTCAATCATCGCATGATAAAGAATGCCTCCGGAGGTACTGGCCGCCTGGACGACCTGGCCTCCTCCGTTTATGGTGAGTACGTCGTCGTACCAATTTACCGGCGTGCTATTGCGGTCTACAGAGACAAACCAGACATTTTGTTTTACGGCGACGAAGGCATCCACGGCGGGACTGCCATTGAGGCGGGTTAACTCTGTATCAAATTTCGGCTTTGAGAGACTTAAACTCAAAAGAGTGTCCGAGCCCTGACCAATGATAATATCTTGCTCAGCAAAAATGGTATTGATCGTTCCCGTACCCGGTTTTTTAGTTACCGGAACAGTATAGACGCCATAAAACTTGATCGTCGACGAAATAATATCAAAATCGCCAAAGACGATGGAAATAACACCGCCATTTACTCCATCCCAAAGGCCCGCAATATAAATATCGCCAACGGAATGACTAAATGGAAGGGGTGTGCTTCCGTCAACGTGAACATGGATGATGCCCGAACTTGTATAGCCTGGCTGACTTGATAGATTCAGTGTGACATTGGGTGGCAGCGCCTCTCCACTGAAGGCAATATCGGCCAGCGAGGCGCAATATCCGATCGCGGTGGAAGCTTTGAAGCCATCCTCCAACGGCGTAAGCTCTGCACGCTGTGTGAACTCACTTACCTTGTGGCAACAGGAAAGAGTAGCTACGCCGGTTAGCAATGCAATTGTCACGATGTAGCGCATAGGGAGCTATTAAGTTACTACACCGAAGCTACAACCTTTCTCATCTTCTCCAACCCCGTTTTAGCAACAGTTAACGGATCATTCTTCCAGTACTCCCGGTTAAATAATTCCAGTGACAGCACTTTCGTGCCGCCCATGTTGGAAAGATCGGTAATGACTTGCTTGAGCGGCGCTACACCATCTCCGGGATAGACGCGATCTTTGTCTTGTTGTTCCTGGCGTGGAATAGACGACGGGAAATCGTTAAAATGAATAACATCGAGAATCTTTCCATTAATCATTTTCAGGCATTCAAATCCCGAGCCTCCGCGGAACAAGTGATAGACGTCAGGTAAAATATGCACATCGGGATCGTTGGCGGCGGCCGCGGCCTGAAGTGCCTGGCCAAAGTGATAAAATACAGGCGACGATCCCCAGAATTCCAATTGAGGCATCACCCCCGTTTGCCGGCCGAGGTCAAGCAATTGTTTGTACCGTTCGCCCACCTTAAACAAGTCCAGTGGTACATCTGTTTTCACCCCTGCCGAAGGAGCCGCAATGCGGGTGCAACCGAGTTCAGCCATCCACTCCATCTCTTGCCGCATCTGATCGAAGCCCGCTTTCCGTTGTTGCTCATCCTCTACCATCCAGGGAGCAAATCCGATTGCATCCTCCACCCGGACATGGCTATCGTCAATGTACTTCTTCAACGACGCAAGTGTATGACCTTGATCCTTGTATTCTTTCACGTCTTGCACCCAGAGCTCCACGCCATCATACCCTGCCCTGGCCGCAATCTCGATGTACTTCTGTACTCCCGGTTTTTGCGCGCTGATCGTACTCGTATTCAGGCAGAATCTGAATTTGCCTGCAGGTTTTTTTTCCTGGGAAAAAGCTAAAGGAGACAACATCATTCCAGTTGTCGCCAGGCCCACGGTTTTTAGTGCATCGCGTCTTTTCATGTCTGAACTATGATTTATTTGATTTGATTGATGAGTATGATTGTGTTTGGCGCTCAGGGCGTCGTACTTAGCGTAACGGTCGACTCGATTGATCTTTCCCGAATATAACCAATTCGCCAATCACCCTAATCATTCAAATCAAATAAATCACAGTTCACACATTACCCACCCTTCCTTGTAGCTTTCTTCTGTTCCGGCCAGGTACCGGGAAGACCCGTCTTTGAATTGATGGGCAATACACTTTTCTCGCGCGAGGTGGTCACCGGATCTTCACTCGCCATGTAGACCAGGATGGCTGTTAAAATTGCATTGTTGCGGACATCGTCAAAAACAATTTTATCATACGTGTCGCGATTGGTATGCCAGGTGTAATTGAAATACGACCAATTCAATGAACTCAGTGAAAATGCGGGAGCGCCGGCAGCAACGAAAGAAGCAAAGTCCGATCCTCCCCCACCCGGCGTTCCCGGGAACTTGGTCTCTATAGGTTTCCTGATCGCCTCCGGCACTTTTGATAACCAGCGGTCGATATACTCATAGGCATACAGAAAGCCCTGACCGGTAATGTTGATCACTCTTCCTGTCCCGTTATCCTGATTAAAAAGGGCTTGAAGGTGCTGTACGATTTCCGGATGATCCTCTACGAAGGCCCTGGATCCGTTGAGTCCCTGCTCTTCACTTCCCCAATGGCCTACAAGGATCGTTCGCTTAGGATGAGGATACACCTTTTTCAGAATGCGCATGGCTTCCATCATGGTCAGTGTACCGGTGCCATTGTCGGTCGCTCCTGTACCTCCATCCCAGGAATCAAAATGGGCAGATAGCATCACATATTCATCGGGTTTTTCTGTTCCTTTTATTTCCGCCAAGGTATTGAAAGTAGGAACGACGCCCATTTCTTTCGAGTCGGTGCGTATGCTGATAGCGGGTTTGCTTCCTGATTCCGTCAGCCGGTACAGCAGTCCGTAATCTTCCAGCGAAATATCTACGGTAGGGATCTTTTTTGTAAATGCCTCAAAGATCTTATTCACTCCAAAACCTTTGGACCAGTTCGACATGACGATGCCAGCCGCACCCGCCTTCTCCAGGGCCCCCGGCAGCGTCTTGTTGGTATAACCGGTTTTCTTGATCCGGTCGGTCCATGCGTCAGTTTGTGCGGTCCGGGCCATTTTCATTTTTTCAACGGATTCTTTGCTGCCGAATTCCTCCCAGTTATAGTCGGGCCTGCCCGTGGGCTGGTTCATGGAGGTCATGATAAACTTCCCTTTTGCAGACGGCAACCACTTTTGAAAGGCCATAGAATCAGTTGCATCTGGTATGACAATTACTTCGGCCGTGATCGTCTTGCCTCCCGTTCCCGGACTCCATGCCAGTTGCATACCCTCCAGCGACTTGGTGCGGGGATGAACCATATCGATATGCGATATCCCTCTTTCCCATCCTCTCCACTCTCCCCACTTCTCATTCCTGGCCGCAATACCCCAGCCAGAGTACGTACTGAGTGCCCAGTCATGGGCTTGTTGCATCTGCGGTGTGCCCACCAGTCGTGGTCCGATTCCATCCAACAACGCATGGGCCAACTTTTCCAACTGTGAATTCTCCGTAGCTTCTTTGACGATGGCATCAACAACAGGGTCTGGTGTTTGAGCAATGCAGAGAAAACTGGAAATAACGAAGACAAAAAATAAGATTGGTTTTTTCATAGGATCAGGAATAAGATCACCTTCCGTAATGGCGGACAAAGAAAATCCTTTTTCGACAATAGAACAGGAAGAAAATGATGAATGGTGAAAGGAGAACTTACTGCAGGATGTTTAGCTGAGGTCCACGCAAAGGGTGCAAAGGAAATAAATCGTAGCGATCTTTGCGTATTAACTTTGCGCTCTTTGCGTGAACCTTGGATCAGAATTTCAGTATCTGCGAAGCATGCTCCTTCGTATCGACTTTGTCGATAATATTGGAAATGACCCCTTTCTCATCGATGAGGAATGTCGTCCGGGCCGTTCCCATGAATTTTTTTCCATCCCTGTTTTTCTCGACCCAAACCCCATACTTCTGATTGATCGATTTGTCGGTATCCGCCAGGAGGGAGAAGGGCAGCGTGTATTTGTCCTTGAAGCTCTTGTGCGAAGCCTCGTCATCGGAACTGATTCCCAGGATCACATAACCGGCCTTCACCAGGGCGTCGTTGTTGTCGCGCAGGTTACAGGCCTCTTCCGTGCATCCGCCGGTAAAATCTTTAGGATAGAAATACAAGACCACTTTTTTGCCCAGGTAGTCGTGGAGGCTGATCTTTTTTCCGTCCTGATTATTGGCGGTAAAGTCAGGGGCCCTATCGCCGATTTTCAATTGAGCAAAGCTGGTGAGCGTATACATACTGAGTACCAGCACAAGGATTACGATTTGTGATTTCATTTTTTTATATGTTTAATGGATTATTTCAGTAGAAACTGTTCTTCGTATACTTCCGGACCAAGATCAGGGGGTATCAAGGACTTCTTTCTCCAATGCTTTTTCGACAAATTGATTAAGAGAGATTTTCATGGCTGCAGACTTGATGGCCGCCAGACGGTGGATTTTTGGTTTTAAGCGAACGTTAAAACTGCCCTTGAATTCCTTATCAGGCTCCTTCCCTTGCTGCTCACACGTTGCCAGGTAATCATCGATCGACTCTTCGAAGGCCTGAATCAGTTTTTTGACTGTTTCTGCCTCAAATGTTACCACATCACGGATTCCGGGTATTTTTCCAAAAAAAACCTTGTCCTCCGCACTGAATTCTACCGTACCTGTATAGCCTTTGTATTCCAAAACATTTTTCATAATAATCCTTCCTCTCGCCCCTTAATTTCTATGTATCGAATGTAACTAAAATCCTCAAAATAACATCTCCCCTCTCCGCTTCGGAGAGGGGCCGGGGGTGAGGTTATTTCAACTCCAAAACGACCACCGAAAACGGCGGCAGCTTTACTTTCAAAGAATTCGTCGCCAGGCTAACGTCCTTAAACTTTTCCGGCTTAACCGCATCCGGCTTTTCAAAGGTATTATGGTCCTGAAGTTTGCCCGATGTTAAAATCCGTCCCGTAACGACACTGAATTTAGCACCCCGGATATCGATAACAATATCCTGTGCCTGCTTCGCATCGATATTAACCAGGGAGATATGTATTACTCCGTTCTGGTCACGGGAGGCGGAGGCCGACACGGCCTGCAATTTTTCCTTACCCAACGAATACTCATTGCTTTTGAGTTCAAGAGGCAGTGCGATAGCATCCTGGTGCACATTGTACATCTCCATCACGTGATACGTCGGTGTCAGCAGGATTTTCTCTTCGTTGGTTAAGATCACGGCCTGCAATACATTAACGGTCTGAGCGAGGTTAGCCACCCGTACGCGGTCGCAATGCCGGTTAAAAATATTCAGTGTAACGCCGGCGAGGACTGCATCGCGCAAGGTATTTTGCTGAAACAAAAAACTTGGATTCGTGCCGGGCTCTACGTCATACCACCCACCCCACTCGTCCACCACCAGGGCGATTTTCTTTTTTGGATCGTATTTGTCCATGATCGAAGCATGCCGGGTCACCAGCTCTTCCATCAGCAGCGCCGCCTTCATCGTGGCGAAGTATTGCTCCTCGCTGAACGTCGTAGCCGACCCTTTGTTATTCCAATCGATTACGGAATAGTGGTGCAGGGCCACTCCTTCCAGCATACCATGAGGAATGTCGCGCATCATCACCTCCGTCCAGTTGTAGTCGGAGGAGTTGGCGCCCGAGGCTACCCTGAAGAGATGTTCATCATTCGACCAATCCACCATGAACGTAGCATATTGGCGATACAGGTTCGCATAGTACTCCGGCTTCATGTTCCCTCCACATCCCCACACCTCATTGCCGACGCCCCAGAAGCGGGCGCTCCACGGTTTATCGCGACCGTTCTCACGGCGGAGCGTAGCCATCGGACTTGATCCGCCAAAATTGACATACTGCACCCAATCGGAGAGCTCTTGTACGGTGCCGCTTCCCACATTCCCGGCCAGGTAAGGCTCCGCACCAATCCGCTCGCACATGTCCAGGAAATCATGGGTACCGAAACTGTTGTCTTCGGTCACTCCTCCCCACCATTTGTTCACCATGGAAGGCCGCTTGTCTTTCGGTCCAACACCATCTTTCCAATGATAGGTATCTGCAAAACACCCGCCAGGCCAGCGAAGGTTGGGTACTTTCAATTTTTTCAAGGCTTCCACTACGTCGTCGCGTACCCCTTTGGTCGTCGGTATTTTTGAATTCTTGTCGCCTACATAAAAGCCACCGTAAATGCAATGACCCAGGTGCTCAGCAAAGTGCCCGTAGATGTGGCGGCTGATCTTTTCCTTTCCCAGGTCGGCGTTGAGGACCAATTGATTTTGGGCAAAGGAAGAAATTCCTGATGGCAAGAATAAAAGAATAAGCGCTGAGATTCTCATGATGGTCATTGTCCGACCTGTGATTTATTGGATTCTAATGATGGCCATAGTCTGAACTGTGATTCTTGTGATTTAAATGATTGCTATGAAGTTGGTTATTGCTTGAATTCAATCGTCGCCGTCATTAAGAATCCCAGTTCCGACCGAATCCGAAGGTAATCATCTTAATCATAAAAATCATAAAAAATCACAGTTCAGACAGTCATCGTGCCGACAATTGGATCAGGTTCAGCGGTGTCTCTTTCTTATTCCAATGGGAATGAACTGCTAATGCAGCCCCCAGTGCCGAGGCCTGGTGCAGGGAGGCAGAAAAAACCTGCTTGTCGGCAAATGAAGCGGCCAATAAGTTCATAAAAACGGCATTATTACTAAAGCCCCCGTCAACAAAAATGCGCTGCGTATGGTCGTCTTTATCCATCACCCACCGGGTGGCGATGACCTGATCGGCCATGATGTCAAGGATGAGGTGATGATAGGCCTCCTCATAGGTTTTGTAAAGGGACAAATCGCGGCGGCCGAACTGAGATTGATATACTCCGGTCCCGCCTCCCTCTCTTTGGGTAGTACTGGGCCGCTTGTCAGGTGAAATAGGTCGTGAGGATGCGATGAGGTTGTCGACAATGCCCGGATTGTAATCAACTTCCTTATAGTAATCCGGTCCCGCATGGTAATGTTCTGCCATCCGTTTTGTCTGTTGCTCATGCTCATTTCCTCCAAACAGCCGCGAAGCTTTAACCGGATTGCCTTTATAGTCCATGTAACAAAGACAATCGTTGCTTAGCTCTTCCGTCGTAAGAGGAGATTTACTAAATGGATT
>Ga0193718_1000257_pt1 | contig 12606 bp, 7 predicted proteins | sample U2a1metaG_FD_144918 | JGI IMG/M metagenome (GOLD analysis project Ga0193718, IMG submission 144918) | Soil microbial communities from a riparian zone of the East river system, Colorado, United States - U2a1 | ecosystem: Environmental > Terrestrial > Soil > Riparian zone | place: USA: East River... | reverse complement strand
ACCCGGTCATTTCCACGAAGCGAAACCCATGCGAGGTGAAGCGCGGTTCCCAGGTCTCCTGGCCGTCGCCGCGGAGAATGTAGGCATCGGTCACCTGGGCGCCGCGCAGGTTCGCCAGGTAAAGGGATCCATCGGAATTCAGCGTCTCCGCGTGTCGCAAAGTGAGGCGTGTGCCCGCGGCGCCAGAAACATGCAGGCGACACCAGCCGACCATGTTCTGGCCCATGTCAAAAATGAAAACGCCCGGGCGAAGTTCCTTCATCGAAACCGGCTTGAGCGTGCTGGTGACGCGAATGGGTTCCATCATTTCCGCCGAAAGCTCTCCGCCTGGCGCGGAAACTAATTTCGCGCCCTGCCATTTTGAATCGTCGAATCCCGCCTCGCTCCAACCCGGAAATTCTTTGCGCGCGTCGTATTGTTCGCCATCGTAATCGTTGTTGGCGAGGATGGGGCCGTCGGCGGCCAGCTTCCATGAGTCATCACTGACGATATCCGAAGAAGAACCGTCGGTGTAATCAATGTGCAGATTGAGCAGCAGCTTGGGGAAGCCGAAGTTCACCGTGCCCGCGTACACCTTGCTGCGATCGGCATAGAAACGGCCGTTGCCGAGAATCACGCCGAGCGCATTGCCGCCCCGTCGTAGGTCGCGCGTCACATCGTAAGTGACGACGAAGGCGCGTTTGTTGTATTGGGCGAATGCCGGCGACAACACGTGATCGCCAATCTTTTTACCATTCACATAAAGTTCCGACAATCCGAGGCCGGAGAAAGAGACGGTTGCACGCGCGATTTTCTTTTCAACGGCAAATTCCTTTCGCAAATAGCGCGCGGGCAGGACCCGTTGCTCAGCCGAACGAACATTGCCCCACGGTTCCATTCCGACGGGGCCAATTTTTTGCGCAGGTACCCAGCTTGAATCGTCAAAATTTGTCTTCAACCAGCCGGGAACTTCGTGGTCGGAAACTTTCCAATGTTCGTCCGTCGGTATCATCAGCGGCGCACCGTCGGCGAAATCGATTTCAAGCAAGCCAACCACGCCCGCCGGTTGGTCCGCCTTGTTATGATAGCCGGTCAGTCCGAAAACATACGGTTGGCCGGGTTCCAGGCGCGTAGTAATATCGTTGAATTTCACCGTGCGGAAATTATTCCGCGCGCCAAGGTCAAATTCATTGATCCAACCGCGACCTTCGTTGTCGCCCGTATATTGAAAGCGTGCGCCGGTGATGACACGACCCCCGGGAATCGTTACGACGCGCCGGAAATAATTTGTCGCCGTCGGCGCGGATTTATCCGGTGCTCTGCCCGGAAACCAAATCCAGCTCGTGCCGGCGAGGTAGTTGGTCACGTCCACGCCGTCGAGGCCAATCCATTTCGCTCCGCCCCAGTCAGCCGCCGAACGCAGCCCCATCGTCCATTGAGCCGGCTGGCTCCAGTCCGAAACCTTGCCCGCCTGGTCCCAAATTCGGACTTTCCAGAAACAGACCGCGCGCGACGCCAGCGGCTTGCCGCCGTAAGGAATTTGAATTGATTCATCCGACACGACTTTGCCGCTGTCCCAAAAATCGCCTGCGTTCGCCGCGAGTTCCTTCGCCGACGAGGCGACCAGTATCTGGTAGGCGGATTGCGATTGGTCGCGCCCGGAGGAATGCAGCAGCCAGCTTAGTCGTGGTTGGGCGGCGTCAATCCCTGAGGGGTTATTTAAATTCTCACAGCGCAACTCGCCGATGGTGGCGGCGCGCAGAACCAGGGAGGCAAAAAGCCCAAACAACAGCCCGGCCAGAAGCTTTTTAAAGCGCAGCATAGTTGTGGTGAAATCGGATCGTCAATATACGGAATCAGACGTTGATTGACGAGCAGCGAACTCAAAAAAACTGCCAATTATTTTGCTGAAAATGCCCGCCGCAAATTTAGTGGCCGACGATTTTGACCAACGCGGCGCTGGCGGGCGGCAGCCTGAGTGTGATTTGATCGACTGTCCTTGAATTGTTCAGCGGCTGCCATTTCCCGTTCCAGGTCGCATCATCCAGAATTTCGGCTCCTCCCAGTGTGATGCCTGTTTTAGCGGACACGTTTCCCTGCGGTGTCGTGAGGAACATCACTTCGGCCCGCGACTTCGCGAAGCCCGGGTTCAACACGATTTCAGCCGTGCGGCCGTCAGGACCGTGTTCCCGATTGATGAGCGTGACGTAAAAAACGTTTTTGCCGGACGCTACGACATACACCGCGAGATTAAGATTGTCCGCCTTGTCCACCTTTGTCGGCGACAGCGCACCGCGTGCGCCCAGGGAAAACATTTTCAACGCGTAGGCGATCGGATGCGCGTTGTAGCCGCCCGCCGAGGTCCAGAAGACCGCATAACGGCACGGCTTGCTTTCATCGCGCGCGGCCACTTTGTCGCCGGTATGGAAATTGATGCCGCTGGCGCCGTGGGCCGCCCACCACCATTGATAATCCAGCGCCCAGAGCGCCGAGGCAAACGTGTCGCTGACATCCAACGCGCCACCGTCATAGAAACTATTCGCTTCCTCGAGGCGATACGGCAGGCCGTTGGAAAGATTCGCGGGGACGAAGTTGGCCGCGAACGCGGTGTAGTGCTCATCAATCGCCGGGGACAATATCTTGTCACGTGCAGCAAATGAATTGGTCGCCCGGCGGGCATCGCCGCCTGGATAATCATGTTGCGCGATGAGCGCCAGCGGCCCGTGGTTGCCAAATTCATTCGCGAAATCGCGCGCCCAGGTTTCATGGCCGGGCGAGGTGCTCGGCCCGCAGAATTTCGCGTTGGGTGAATTGGTCGCCGCGGTGATTTGCGCGGCGAAGCGTTTCCATTCGGCGAGATAAGGCGCGTATTCCTTGCTGAAAACATTCGGTTCGTTGCCAATGGCGAAACATTCCAGGCGGCTGGCGTAATGGCGCATGATGTAATTCGCCATTTGCGTCGCGGCGTCGAGGCTGCCCGTATTGAGCCGCAGTGTGTAAATGACCTTCACGTCCGCCGCCCTGGCGAAGGCAAACAGGCTATCCACATCGGCCGCGCTGGGCGTGGGCAGCGTAGGGCGATCGGCAGTGTTGCCGCCAACGCGAAGACTTTTAATGCCAAGCGTTTTAAAAGTGGCAATGAGCGCTTTGTTTTTCGTGCTGAAAAAGTGGCTGCCTTTGGTGCCCGGCAACACGTAATGCATTTCGAAACTCAAACCAACAAAATCGGAAGCAATGGTCGCACTCGACGATTGGGGCAATAGTTGAATTGCCACCGGCGATTGAGCGTGACAGAAGAAAGTCGCGCTTATCACCATTCCGATGATGGTGGATTTCTCGACCCAGCATTTCATAAATCATCGAACCGCATTTCGTAACAACGTTTACGTTGCTTTTGCCCGGCGCGCTTCGAGATCAGCGTGGATCTGCGGCTCCAGCAATTCATATTTTTTGTAAAAGAGAACGGGAATCGTGCTCAAAAGAAGACAGATCGCGGGCAACCAGATGAAGTTAAATTCGATGCCTTTCAGTGACGCGGCGGTTTGTTCCGCATTGGCGACGTAACCACAACTGCCCATGATCCACAGCGGGATCGCGCCGCCGAGTCCTGCGCCGGCTTTCAGGCAAAACGCCGCGCCAATCGCGGTCAAAAGCCCTGCTGCGCGGACGCCCGTCTTCCATTCGCCATAATCCACGCTGTCGGACAGAATCGAAAACGGCATCGCCATCGCCATGCCGCTGAATAAAAATCCAAACGTCCAGCCGACGAAAATCACGAGCGGCAACGAAATGGTTTCTCCAAACAAGTGGAGGGTTAGTTGTTGCGAGGGAAATTGATGCACGCCCAAATAAACAATCACCTGGCCAATCACCATTCCGACCAAGCCGATTGCCCAGACGTTACGTTTGGAAGTCCATTTGCAAAACCACGGCATGCCAAGGGCCGTCACGAGCGAGATGAAATCCAGGCTGTAAGCCAGCCACGTCAGGTCTTCGCGGTGTAAACTGTATTGGAAAAAATACGGCATCGTGGAACCGCGAGCGATGAAACCGATCCAAAAAAGCAAACTGCTGGAAAAAATGATGAACCACGGCCAGTTGCCCTTGAGCGCACGGAAGGTGCCGAAGATGGGTTCGGATTTTTTTTCAACGGGGATGGTTTCCTTCAGGTTTTTAAACGCGAGCAAATAAAACAAAATGGATCCGACTGCATAAATCGGCAGCGCGAGCATGAAACCTTTCCGATCGTCGCCATGGCCCAAAAATTTCACGACGCGCAGGGCGGTTAAATTGACGATCAATACGCCAAGCTTTGAGCCGAACATGCGGAAACAGGTCAGTGTTACTCGCTCCTGCGGATTGGCAGTCAAACCGGACAGAATTGAAGTCACCGGCGTGTTAATCCCGGTGTAAAGAACGTTGCAGGCGATATAAGTAATAGCCGCGTACCAAACTTTAGCAGAGTATCCAAGGTCAGGAGTTTGAAACGTTAGCACGCCAAATGTCGCGAACGGCACGCATAGCCAAAGAAACCACGGACGGCTTTTTCCCCAACGACTGTGCGTTTTATCGAAAATGATTCCCCAAATGGGTGCATCAATCGCATCAATCCATCGGGCGATGGCGATGATGTAGGCGCTGGTAATGGCGGACAAACCGTAAACGTCCGTGAAAAATTTGCTCAAGTAACCGCCGATGATGAAAGTGAAGACCAATTGCCCGGCGACGTCGCTGGCGGCGTAACTAAAACGGGTTGTGTAGGACGTCTTGCCGTCGTTGGAAGTCATGTGTTCACCAAGTGACCAAGATCGTGTTTTGCCAGGACGTCCTTGATTTTCACCGGCAAGCCTTTGACGCAGGATTCCTCCATCGCCTGCATCACCGCGACCGTTACTACGCCTTCGCCGGCGTCAGGTTTTGGCGTTTCGCCGGCGGCGAGACAGCGCGCAAAGTATTCAATGTAGTTCTGATATTCGCCGGCATGATGCGAATGCCCGCCGAAACGAAAGTAATAATCATCCTGGTCTTCGAAGGTTTCGACGACTGATTGCTCGCCGATTTTCCAGGCGTAACGCAAATCATAATAATCGCCCTGGCTCGCTCCGTTGGCGCAACGAAGGATGCAACTCATATTGCTGTCGCGTTCGAGCGGAATCACCGGGCTGTTATAAGTGCCGCTGACCCGCGCGGGAATGCCACTGGACGATTTGAAAATGAATTGAAACGTGTCGTCATTTTTCAATCCCAGCTCGCGGCCATTTTTGCTGAGTGATGAGTAGCCCATGACTTCTGCGATGTCCGGCAAATAACAGCGCATCAGATCCACGGGATGGCTCAAGCCCCCGGAAAGCCATTTGAACGCGTCGGTTTTCGCCCAGCCCTTTTTCAAAAACCACCGATGATCCGCGTTGTAATAAGCCTCGACCGTGATGATGTCGCCAAAGGCGCCGGTCTCAAAATGTTTCCGTTGTCGTGTGAACGGCGCGAAAAAGCGGGAGCTTTGCCCGACCATCACGGCTTTGCCCGTTTCCTTTTGCGTGGCGAGCACCTCTTTCGCGCGCGACAAATCATGAAGGAACGGCTTCGTGCAAATCACATGCTTCCCGGCGCGCAACGCCTTGAGGACGTGTTTCGCGTGCAAATGATCCGGCGTGTAAATCCCGATCACATCCACGGCCGCGTTCCCCAGCAACTCGTCCATCGAAGTCGTGAAGTTGTTCAGGTTGAATTCGAGGCAGCGCTCTCTCCCGAGTTGTTCGTTGAGATCGCAGAGCTGAATGACACTCCACAACTCGCTTTTGAGCGCGCCGGAAATGATACTGCGCCCTTCACCGAGTCCGAGAACGCCAAGGCCAAGTTTTTTCATCGGCTGAATCAAAAAGTTTATTTGGACACGGAATTCGTCGCCGCCGCGGGCTTGTGTGACGCGGGATGAATGCCCTGCCTGGAAAGGTAGTTATTAATTTTGCCTTTGTATCGCTGAAATACCGCCGTCTTTTCCTCGGCGCTGCCGCCATCCATTGCTTCCTCGCGAGCTTCTCGAAGTAATTCCAGAATTTTCTGGCGGTTCACTTCCGGCAAATCCGGATATTGCGTGAGATAACCCGCGAAGGTGAATTGCACCTTGCCGTAAGTCATTTTGTCTTTGACCTGGTCAACCTGTTCCGGGGTCAAATTTTTCCCGAGCTTCGCAAGAAATTCATCATGCAGCACCTTCATCGAACTCCGGATTTGCGCGACAGCGTTTGTATCGGTTCGAGCGGCTTTGAGTTTCGCATCATTCGCGTCGTGCCAGGCATTCAGCGCGCGATACTGAGCGATGATAACGTTGTGGACGTTGACGATTTTGTTGGTGTCGCTCAGCGCCAGAATTTTCAGAATCTCCACGGTGCGGCCTTCAATCGCCTTCGTGTAATTCGCTTCCGCTTGCGGGGAAGGTGAATTGGTTTCAGTGGCAAACGTTGTCACCGGGAGCAGGGCGAGCGCTGCGATGATAATATGTCGGGTCATAAATTGGTTTGAGAAAGCGCCGCGTGGCTTTTCAACAGCTCATCAAGAATTTTCCGCGGTACTCTCACCGCTGTTCCGTGTCGGTGGCCTTCGGGAAAGGACATTTCGGAAGTGATATCCGTGAACGTTTTGAAATCCTGCGTCTTGACGGCGCCATAATGTTTTTCGCGATACGGATCGAAATAAATAATCCAATCATCACCGACCTTCAGCGCGCTCGGCCCTTCCGTAAATTTGTGAGTAATCGGCTCCGACATGTTCTCCCAAGGACCGAGTGGAGATTTTCCAAACGCGACGCGGAGGCTCAAATTCGGACGCGAGTTGTCCTTGCAGATTAAAACATAACGGTTGCCGTCTTTTACTATGAACGCATCGATCACGCTGAATCCTGGGTCCAAAAACAATTTCGTGGCCGTGAATTTTTTGAAATCCTGCGTGGTCGTGTAATACAAACGGTGATTGTTCGTGTGCGCCTCCTGGTAGTCGGGGAAGCGACCGGGAATCGTCGAGGCCCAGACGATAATGTATTGTTTCTGAGGAGCATCGTAAAAAAGTTCCGGCGCCCAGGAATTGACCGTTGTTGGCTCATTGGTCATCGCCGGGACGAATTGCTGTTCCGGCCAGTGAATCAAATCTTTTGAGCTCGCGTAACCGAACCCCTTGGGATCAGCCCAACCGGAAGTCCAAACGAGATGGAACGTTCCGTCCGGACCGCGCACGAGGCTGGGGTCGCGGATTTGTTTGGCCGCGCCGACGTTCGCTTCCAGAAAAGTTCCGGGCGCGTTCGTCCACTGGTAGCCGTCTTCGCTGTAGAGAAAACGAAGAAATTTCTGATCCTTGTTCTGGAATGAGGTGAAGAGATAAACGGAATCCTTCCCGGACCGCGATGCAACCGTGCTGCATGAAGCAGCGAGCAGCAAAACGGCTGCTGCTGCCACGGCGACCATTGGTTTTCGTAAGAGAGCAGGGAGGATTTTCATTTTGGGTTATCGAGTTTACCGTTTTCAGCGGCTTTGCATACCGTTAAAACTGACAAACATTTTGAGAAAACTGCCAACAAAAAAACCTAATTGGCGCGCGGCAACCAGACCGTCATTTCTGAGCGTCCGCGATTTTGCCAAACGGAATAAGGTATGAATTTCACGTTGCAGGGATTCAGTTCGGCGCGCGACATTTCGCGATACAAGGTTCCGTTCCAATCCATCTGCGATTGCGCCAGCGCCCTGCCTTCCAGAACCACCACGCCATTTAACAACCACCGATCGTAGCGAGCGGTCAGGTGCATGTCGGCGGGGATGCGAACATCGGAAATCTTCACCCCGGCTGGCAAGTCCGGGGATTCCAGGCAATAAACCACCGGCCCGCGCTGCACGGCGACCTGGTTTAAGTCATCTTCAACGAGCGGGTTCGCCTCCATCACGCGCACGGGCATGGGCAAATCGAGATCCACAAAATCACCTGGCTTCCAGGCCTTGCGGATTTCAAAATAACTTGCGGGCCTGGCGGAAATATCCGGCGCGCCATTATTGATTCTGACACTGGCACTTTTCACCCAGCCGGGAATGCGCAGCTTAAGCGCAAACGGGTCTTGGCCGCATTTTTCGATTTTGATCCGGACGCGTCCATTCCACGGATAATCCGTTTCCTGCGACAGCTTTACCTCCGTATCACCCGACAATTTGGTTGCGAGCGAGCTGCCGCCGTAAAGATTCACCCAAATGGAATCGCTCGATTTTCCGTAAGCGTAATCGGAGGATTCGGCGATCGTCCGCAAAAGGTTCGGGGGACAACAGAACGAACCGACGAACGGCACGCGCTGGCGCGACCAGCGCAAATCGACCGGCATGGGATCAGTCACGCGCAGGGGATTTGTGTAAAAGAAATTAGTTCCATCGAGAGCGCCGCCGGAAAGCACACTGTTGTAAAGCGCGAGTTCGACGACGTCCATAAACCGCGCGTCGCCGCTCGCGAGAAACATGCGCCAATTCCAAAAGACGTTTCCAATATTCGCGCAGGTTTCATTGTAAGCCGTCGTATTCGGCAGTTGGAAGTTGCGCCCGTAAGATTGATGCACCCGCGTAATGTGTTTCTGGTCCTTCGATCCATCCGGCGACGCGCCGTCGTAAAGCGCCCCACAACCGCCCGTGATATACATTTTTTTGGTGACCACGTTGGTCCAGATTTCACTGAGCGACCGCCACAAATGCGCATCGCCCGTTTCCAGAAATAAATCCGCCGCCCCGGCGTGAAGATAGTTGGCGCGCACCGCATGGCCTTCTGCCTCATCCTGCTGCTGGAAGGGAATGCGGTCCTGGTTGTCGTCGCCCCCGTCCTTCACCAAATCGCGCATTGCAAAAAACTTTTTGGCGAGGTCCAGGTAACGCGGTTCGTGCGTGGCGCGATACAGCTCCACGATGCCCATGTAATGCGATGGGCAGATCAAATTGTTCGCGAGCGCGGGCGTGGGGTTCTCGAAGCTCTCACAGAGAAAATCCGCCGCCTTGCAGGCGATGGCGAGAAAGTTGGTCTCGTGCGTGGCCCGATAATGCACACAGGCCGCCGTCATCAACTGCCCGAAGTTGTACATCTCGAAATGTTCCGGGTTTTGAAACGGTGCGATGTTCGTTTCTCCGCCGCGCTGATGCAGTTGAATCCAGGTATCAATGTATCCGTTGGTTTCCTGCGCTTTCGCAATGACGGCGATGAGGTCATCCAGCTTTTTTTGCAACGCCGAGTCGTTCGTCGCCGCAAGCGTCGCGCTGGCGCCCTCAAGGAATTTGTAAAAGTCGCCGTCATTGAAAGTGGCGCCGTGTGATTGACCTTTGACTATTCCGGCGGTGATTTCAAAATTGCGGAAAAACTGCGAATAATTCGTCCCTTCCATCAGTCGCGTCATGCTGGGAACCATCTGCGTGCGGCACAGTTCGAAGCGATCCGCCCAAAACCCGCGCGTCCAATGCGCTTCATCAAGGCTAACTGTACGGATTTGCGCTGAAGAACTGGAGGTTGTGTCCACCAATCCTCTGTCTTCTGCGCAGAGAGAAAAGGCAATTCCCACCGCTGCGAGGCAAAGCTGAATTTTTAACAGGGTCCGGGCGATCGGATTCATGGAGCGCTTTTTCCTCGGTGTGCATCGCGCTTATTCAACTGCACCGACTGCGGGACAATCCCGAGAATAACAAAACTGCCCTTGCCGAGGGGCTCAAATTTCTGCCTGCCGGCATCGAAACGGAACGCGTGAATATCCACATTTGGGCACTCGGAGATGGTTGTGGCGTTTTCAAGGACGGTATCCACCCCGCCGCGTTCGTCGGCTTGAGCGGCGAATTCAAGCTGTGGCACTTGCAGCCACATTTTTTGATTGTCTTTGAAATAACCAACCAGCACCTGCACCGGCTCGGCTACTTCAAATTCAACCGGCTGATAAAGCCCTTTCTTTGATAGTTCGTGCGAAAAGCGGATCCCAGTCAGACCGTTTAATTCCGCGGCCAGGCTTTGAATCGCAAAATCCCGATCACTAAAAACCTTCGCGCCAACTTCAACTTTGTATGTCTCGGCGGTGGTCGAAATTAATTTGAACTGTACCGACGGCCAGGGCGCGATTTGCGATTCGTCCATGGTGTTAGTCGCGCTCGCGTTCCCCCTGAGTTGCGCAACCTTCGCTTGAAAATCGTTCAATTCACGCTGGTAAAACGGCACGAGTTGGGACCAGAGAAAATTGGTGCCCGCACTTTTGAATCCGCCAGGAAAGGGGATTTTGCGCTGCGAGGTCTGCATGGAATTCGCATAGTGATATGTCGTCGCGGTAAGCGCGGTCAGTTTCTGATAATCTGCGAAACTATCTGCCAGAAATGTTGCTGCCCGTTCCATGTCGTGAATGTCGTGGCTGTAATTAAACCGCAAAACCAGCTCCGCCGCTCGAACTTTGGACGAATAATTCTGAGCCATCGCTTGAATGCATCGGGCGTCATTGCGCAAGCGTTCGAACTCGTCGCGATTTTTGGTCACCAGCGGTGCAGCGGCGTTGGCTGCTGCCACGGCGTTAGAAGAGTAATCCAGCGCTTCACTGAGAATTGATGGCGGCGTCTCGCCGGCGTGCGGCTCATGGTTCCATTCCTTCTTCACGTATTCATCGAGTCGTTCGCCGGGCGGTGATTGCGACAGCCACAGGTCTTCGATCGCTCCATATCTCTGCGGCTGCACCAATTGATCTAAGGTCATTCCCAAGGAGAGTGTCTGGCGATTGCCTTCAGTGATGCCAAAGCGGCGAATCAAGCGCGGGGCGACTTCACCGGAAAATTGGTATGCGTCTAAAATTTTCTCGGCCGCCTGCGCGTTGCCGCAAAAATCCGCGACTTGAGAAAGCCAATACGCGCGATCCTCGTTCTCCGGCACATCGGGATTCCATGCGTAACGGGCCCAGGCCTGAAACCAGATCCAGTCACGACGCCATTGCAGCAACGGCGGATCCGCGACGTCTGGTGAGTAAGGCCAATTCCAGTATGAAAGTGGATAGAGGTGGATTCCGCTCGCGCCCAACCGGTCGCGCGATGCTTGCACGGATTTTTTGATGAACTCTGTGTCGCCGTAACGGAACGGTTCCAGGTTCGAGAGGATGTGAATGTTTACGAGATGCGGCCCGAGATTGCTCATCGCGAGATGGGTTGCCTGATCTTTTCCGCGCGGCTCCCAGGTGGTCAACGATTCGCCATTGTACTTCGTTTCAGTAAACAAATTGGAATAAACCTGAAAGCACGCCGGAATGATTGCATAAGCGTCCATCGCGTGCGTGCGGATGACCACCGGTGGTTGCTCGGTTAAACCCGCTGCTTTCATTCCGTCTTTTACGCCCGGTAAAATCGTCTGCGTTGCCCACGCGATTTGATTGCTCGTGCCCTGCAAGGCTTCACCCAGGCAAAGCATCAAACCGACATTCGGATATTGTTTCACGAACTCGGCGACTGACTTCCGCGTGTAATCAGAGACGAGCGGTGTCGGCGCGGACAATTGAGTCGAGATGCCATTCGTTTCGGCGAACGGTTTTGAAACGAGAATGTTGTAAAACATCTGCACGAGCCAGATGCCGCGTTTGTCGCATTCCTGAGCAAGCCAGCGGAATTGCTCCTGGTTCTTCTGAAAAATTGCGTCCGACACCTCGACCGCATACGGATAATCCTCAAGCCGCACGAGCGACGCGAACGGATGACCGCTCCACAGATACAGCGTGTTCATGCGGTTGGCCGCGAGGAAATCGAGATACTCACGCCAAAGATTTTTGTCGTAGAACCAGGGGAACAACTCCTGCGTGTAAGGATATTCGTAAACTTTCCTGCCGGGCAAAATGAATGTCTTCTGCATCCCGATGCACGTCCCCCGAAGCGTCATCGCGGGTTTGTCCTTGAAATGGGTCACCGACGGCAATCTCCCGGCCGTGCGAATGCGACTGGCCAATTCGAGGCAGCCGTAAAACGCTCCCGAGTCGTCACCTGACGCGATGTTGAAGTGGCCATTATCCGTCAAATCGATTCGAAAACCTTCGCGTCCCGCGTCGGCATCATGCGGTCGATTCAAATAAATTTTTCGGCCGGGAACTGTTTCCGAATGCACAATCGCCGCGTCCAGCTTGACGGCTTGAAGCGCCTCCACCAGTTTCTCCGCGCCAAACCCCACCCGCGGCGCTGCGTTCGTAGCGACGATAATCGAAATAGCTTCCGCCCGCGCCCAACCGCAACTGGCGACGATCAGAATCGCAAGCGCAATTTTATTTCCAAATAAGCTCATGGGTTCTTCACTCGCTTAATCCGAATCGCCATATACGGTTTGCCGGGCAACGCGATGGAGCGATCATTTTTGTCACCGTAAAAATAGCCGTCTTTTTTCTTCAGGGTGAAAGCGCCAGCGACGGGCATCGCGGTCATGTTCCAGGTGTCGAGAACTTCAGCGGTGAATTTCATATCGTCGGCCGGCGGTTGACCTTTTCCCTGGGGCGGTTTTGGCAGTTGAAATTTCCAGGTTGTCGGCGTTTCTTTGCCGAGGTAGAGGAGGTAATAATCGGGTGCTTCCCCGCCATATTCCGGGTGCTGCCATTTATCAATCGGCTCGATACCGCCTGCCGGC
>Ga0193718_1000256_pt1 | contig 12615 bp, 16 predicted proteins | sample U2a1metaG_FD_144918 | JGI IMG/M metagenome (GOLD analysis project Ga0193718, IMG submission 144918) | Soil microbial communities from a riparian zone of the East river system, Colorado, United States - U2a1 | ecosystem: Environmental > Terrestrial > Soil > Riparian zone | place: USA: East River... | reverse complement strand
TGTTGCAGAGAATCTGTATAATACTAGATATTGGAGAGCAGTAAAAGGCGACGATTTAATCAGCCAAATAGTTGCGGACAAAATGTTTGATTGCCAAGTAAATACTGGTGATGCTCCGAAGTTGTTGCAGCACTACTTACACGGTATCAACCAGAACATTATAGTCGACGGAATCATTGGACCAAAGTCATTGGCTTTGACAAACAGTATCGATGAAAAGAAAGTTCTTATAGGATTGATGTTATGGTGGAATTGGTACATCACACAAGAAATTCTAAATAAGCCTCAGGATAAGAAGTACGAAAAGAATTGGCGACAGAGAGCCAACGAATATCCGCCATTGGTGTGAGGGAAAAATGAATTTACAATCAGCGAAAGCGTTATCGGATTTGCGGACTCCGCAGCCGAAGAAGACAGAACCTAAGGTTCGGGATGTATTACAGGTCGCGCGTCGCGTGTTTAAGCTAGCTGCCCAAGGTGGATTTCCGTACAAACATCAGACTCCAGAAACATGGGCGAAGAAATGGCTCTCGTCGAAGGAATTTGTTTTGATGGAAATTGACATAAACGCTGCTGCATCCCTGAACAAACCTAAGAACCCTGCTCGTGTATCTCATTATCTGCATTGTTCTGTTGAGTCACTCGACCCTATCGTCGTAGATGTAAATAAGAGAAAAGAAGGAAAAACACGTTTAGGTTATATTCCAGAAGTAGTAGTCCATGATGGAAAGCATCGTAAACTGGCGCAGATCATGAACGGTCGATTTACTATCATGGCTTGGGTAGGAAAGAAGGCGTTGAAGAAAATCAAGCCAAGTAAAATAGTAAAGGCCCTACATGCCTCTGCGGTACATCCAAATGGAAATGGTTTAGCTAAGGGTAGTACAGCGATCACAGAATATTTGTATGGGGCAACAGTCCCAGGCCAAGGCATTCCTACAGTAAAACAGGACGCGGGTGTAGGTGGTTCTCGTCCAGTGGATTCGATGCACAGTAAGAGAAAGACTGTGAAGAAGGTAAAGGCAGACTGTAACGCATGTGGAGCACGGTCGAGTGGTTCTTTGGAATCGACACCGGATCCTTCCGATGCCAAGATACCACCAGACCCATCTGATGCCAGCACACAAGTGAGTCCTTCAGATCGATTGGAGTGGAATCCAAAGAAAGCCCAACTCTACGCTCCGGGCACAGGACCAGGATACACTGATCAGTTTGGAAGTCCGAATTTGCAAACAATTAGTGAAGACTCTAGCAGTACGAGAGTTACGAACAAGGGAGCATCAGGATCAGACTTCGCACGGAACATGCATGCTACAGCCCCTCCGGGATTCAGTGAAGAGACTATGCATAAGTTGAAACGGAAACATGGAACGAAATCAGCATTTAAGATTGCGTGGTCTCAGCACAATCAAGGAAAATAGTATGCCACAGAGAAGACATCAAATCGGAAATCAGCGTATCAGAATCTTAAGTGAAATCAAAACTCTTAAGGCAAAGCTTCAAGAGTATGAAGATACGCTAGCACAGATTGAAGAAACTATTCGGGTTAGGAGACAAGATGCCGAACTTAAGAGATATGGTGGATGGAACAACGATTCATGCAGTAGCACCGGTAGCGATGAAGCCTTCGCCTGTGGCACAGCAGACAGCTCCGAAGCCTCCGACTACACCGACTACTGTTAAGGCTCCGAAAGGAAAACCGTCAGCGGGAGCGACTCACATCGCAGACCATTTGCAGGATCCTTTGGGATCAACCAAGGAAGGATTCCAAGGATTACAGCAAGCAAAGTTACAGTACGATATGGCACGTGAAGAGATGCAGAGGAATCTAGCACCGGTTCAATCTGTCATTAGTCACGTTTCTCAGATGCACCAAATAGACCCCAATCAAGGTACGCCAGGCATGGGTCAGCCGGGAATGCAGAACGAAGACGAAGAGATGGCGTACGACGAAGACGGCAATCCTGTTAACATGCAACAGACAGCCGGAAAGATGAATCAGTCTCGTCCTTCGATGGTAGGCCATCAGCCCGGAGTTGCACCGGGAGACGGACAGACAGTACGTCCGCCTAAACTAGGAATGGCAACTCCAGGCCAACCGAACGCACAGAACTCACCACAGCCAAAGGGAAGTGGTGGAGCACAGTTTGGACCGGCAGCAAAACCACCGGCAGGATCGAAACAGTTGCCAGGAGCAAAGGGACCAGGCGACCCGAAAGTAGCAAACAGAACAAAGAGTGCACAGAACAAGTCTTCCAAGTCAGGTGGTGTTAATGTAACTGTGCACGCGGCAGCAGTCGGAGTCTTGCACGGGAATCACACACTAGAAACTCAATTTGGATTGGGAACGCTTCTTGCAGGGCCGGCAGCTTTGAGTGACAAGGCAACGGGAACAGGCAACGCTCTTGACTATAACCCAGTCATGAGATCAAAAGGGAAACGAGTCGCTAAGATTCGTACAGGCAAGATGAAGATGTGTAAGGCTTGTGGTGAGATGCACGCTGAAGGCAAATGCATGAAAGGTTTTGGATTACCGCCACAGGCGACGACGAAGCATCCATCGAAGCCTGCTTTCGATGCAGCAGGAACTAGTAAAGGCGCCAAGCATCGTCTTGCTACCAGGAACCAGAAGCATCTCTCAGCAAAAGAGAAGAAGGCACACTGGGAAGGAATGGACGCAGGAGGCCCGGGCTCAGGCCGTAGACCAGGTGGAAGTAAGAAGACGGAAACTCCACAAGAACGTGTGGCTCGCTTACGAGAAAAGAATTCGAAACGCGTGCGACCAACCAGTTATGGGCCGGCACACGAAGAGCGTGTTAGAAAAGCGAAAGAGAGTTGGGATAAAGCTAAAGCTACTCCTGCCATCTTTAGGGAACCGAAAGAATCTGGTAAAGAACCAAAGGAACCTGGAACCAGTAGTCGTGGATTTAACGGGCCATCTATTTTTAGGGAACGATAAGATAGGTTGGTAATGCAATGCAATTGACACAGGCCCAACTCGAGTTCAACAAGAACTATTCCATCATTCGTAAGAGGATAGTCTTTGGACGAAAGTTGGACCTAAAAGCTATCCACACTTGGATTATAGAAAAAGGTAAACTTGCAGCCAATGGTGCTGAAAAAGAAGCGGCGGATTATTATTCGAAACATCAGATACAGTTTAGACGTCAATCAAAGTTTGAAATAGACTTAATGAAAGAGATTAAGGAAGATAGTGATGAGTAAGGTATTGTGCACATTTCCGGGAAAGTTTGGTGACATACTTTGGTCTCTGGCGACGGCACAGCATATTTCTATAGCATGTAATCAGCCAGTAGACTTTGCATGTATGCCACAGTATTTGTCTTTAGTAGGTCTGCTTCAAGAGCAACCGTATATCGATAAAGCATTTGTGATAAACGATTGGCTATGTCAACATTCGAACTACGGAGACCAACCGTGGAATCCTCCCGCTCAGGTTGCAGAAGGGTATGAACATTGCTACCATCTTGGGTACAGAACACATCCGTCGAGGGTTTTGGGTGGTCCAGACATTCAGTTGATAGACTTCATCGCGTCCCAACATGGCATTAAGTTAACTAGTCCAATCCCGTTTTTGTATTCGACAGAAGACACAGACATTCAGAAACCGTACGTATCGTTTTCGTTTAACATGACAGACCATCAACAGAAGATGGATTTTCTCAACACAGTCGTTCGTTTCTTTCAGTACAATCGTCCTGTTGAGAAACTATCGTTTGTAGACGTAGGATCACTTCCATGGATGCATGCGTTGAATACGATTAAGCATTCGTCTTTGTTCATTGGATGTAGATCTTCAAATTGGGTAGTAGCAACTGGACTAGGAAAGAAAACTCTGACGTACGAGACTCATCCAGAAAGGAATGCTTCTGGAGGAATGGGTAGTGTTTTTGGTTGTACGTACGGAAACGAGGCAGCAATTCAATTGTTATTGGTTAACAATCTCGATAAAGCCGCAGACTTAGCATATCAAATCGTATACGATGTAATCACAAAGGAGAAGCAACATGAGAATGTTAAAGCCATCACCCGGTGAATTGGCAGATCGTCAATCGATTCTCGAATTAAAGATCGAACACGTTGACAAAGAAATCGTGGATGTAGTAGTTAAGGAACCAATAGCAGGAGACAGAAGTGGCGTCACAAGGACAATAGTCGAAGGTGGAGATAAGAAATTGGGAACGCATCACTTCTTCGACGAACTGGAACTCATTCAGAATTGTCTTCGTCAGAATTGGATGCCTGATATCATGACAGCAGCTGATCCTACAAAGGTAAATGAATATGATCATTTCTTCGATGACCTTACAGAGGTGAACAGTAATCTTTGGAAACTCCAAGATCAGATTCGTATTTTGCGATTGGCTCCAGACAAGTTTGAGGAAATTGCGTGTCGTCGTGCAGCTGAAGTTGCTTACGCTATCGATGAACTCAATGAGAAGCGTGCTGAACTAGTGAAATCGATAAATGCTTTGTGGAGTATCAACGCACAAGAAAAAATATACGCTTAATCCCCGGAGGAGGAAAATGTACAGTATTTCGGAGCCCAAGTTAGAGAAGTTGATAGACGTCGCTCAGAGCGTTAGTGAAAAACTCGCATTCTCAGGCACAATTACTAGCCAAGATGTAAGAGTATTTGGTAGTGCAATTCTCGAAGTACAGACAGAAGTCAGGAACCAGTTGCCAAAGGACCAACTCTAATGAAATTTGGCTTAGCATTTGTTACGCATGTGTACAACGAGGAACGTGCAAACGTTGTAGCTCGTACGTTGCCGAGCCTTGCAAGAACGAATACTGAAGGTCTGGAAAGACCAGTGTTAAGAGTTACGTATCGTCCAAATGGTTTCTGTTACGATCAGTACTTTGAGGCTTTGAAGGAAAAGTTTGATGTCGATGTACATACTGATCCACCAGACATGAATCAGTTTTTTGTAATCATTCAGGATGCAGGACTGAAGTTATTGGCAGAGCATCCAGATGTAACTCATCTGGGATTCATGTGTGACGATTCGTTATGTAATCCGGAATGGTTGCAGGAACTAGTAAAGCTGATAGGTAGACATCCCGATGGAATTGCATGGGCTGTATATCGCTCAGCGTATTCTGTTTACCATTGCATCGTAGGTGGAGACGAGACAGATGTTCTGATGAACATGCACGATGGCATCGGTTGTGTCACTCGGGAAGAGTGGCAGTACTTTTGTAGGAATGGATATGTAGGCTGTCCGGATATGACTCATGCAGGACATAGACCAGGAAATCGTTGGGCTACGAAACGTGACTATATCCAGAACCTAGGTAGACATCCAGGAATAGAAGATGTTGATTGTGCAATCGACTTCGTAGGAGAGTGAGATGGCGAAAGTAATCTTAGCAGGCGGACCGAGTTTCTCTCTATCAGATCCAAGTCTCCATGTTAGTCTTGGATTGCTATATCTTGCTGGTAGTCTTCGAGCTGCAGGACACGATGTTAAGATAGTGGATTGTCACAGACTAACGTCGTGGAATAATGATAGACATGAACTCACAGTCCATCGAGAGTTGTTGGAGCCGTGTGATGTTCTAGGTTTGTCTACAGTGACTCCCAACATAGACTCGGCTTCAGCGTTAGCTGTGGAATGGCCTGCGAAGTATAAAGTCGTAGGTGGTCCGCATGTAACGTACATTCTCGATGGTCCACACGATAGATACAAAACCAAGGAATACTTTCGTGGCTTCGACTTCATGATGACAGGGGAAGCTGAACATTCACTAGTTCAATTCTGCAATGGAGTGGATAAGGGAATCATCGACAAGAATGTTCCGGGATTGTGTTGGTTCAATGAACTAGGATGGTTACAGAAGAACCCACCACCACCGATGCCGGAAGTCGATCAACTACCACAACCAGCCTACGATCTGTGGGAAGGATCATTCCACACAGGCGGGTTACTAGTTAAGACGTATGGTGGAAAGGCAATAGACAAGGCGGAAAGAAAAGTCGGGTCGTTGTTCACAACGAGAGGGTGCCCATATGGGTGCTACTTTTGTGCTGATGCCAGGACGAAAATGCGGGAAGAGACGTTTGCTCAGATTGAGTCTGAGGTCAAGACGCTTGCAAGCATGGGTGTTACGTCTCTTAGGATATGGGACGACACGATCACAATCAAAGACAAAAGATGCCGACAGCTAGCAGATCTTTTTTATGACTACGGAATGATATGGAAAGGATGGAGCAGAGTCAATCTTACCAATCCGGAACTGTTTAAGTATCTTGCTTCAAAGGGATGTACCGAGATGGGGTTCGGAGTTGAGCATGGGTCAGCGCGGATGTTAAAGGCGATGAATAAAGGAACGACACCCCAGGCCAACGAATTAGGAATTAAGCTTTGCCAAGACTCAGGCGTTCTTGCAAGATCGTATCTGATCATTGGCTTCCCAGGCGAAACGCATGAGTCAATAGACGAAATGCAGCGGTGGTTGGACCTAGTGAGGCCCAATGCTGCTAGTTTACACATCTTCCAACCATATCCCGGATCCGACGTCTGGAAAACACCGGAAAAATTCAACGTTGAGTTACCCGTCGATGCGTTCTCTAAGATGTGGGAATTCAACGATAACGATCCTTCAACTTTTGTTCTGGATCTTCCGACGATGTCGAGACAAGAACTATTTAAAGAGAGATCGAAACTTCTGACTTGGATAACTGAAACGATTTCACTCAAACCAGTTAACGTATAAGGGAGCCATGCCGAAAATTGGGGTAGTAGTTACAACTATAGGAGACGGAAATTTTTTGCGTGAGTACTGCCGTCAGATTGAAGAAGAGCAATTAAAAGACAGCGTTACTATTTATATCATTCCGGACTTAAAGACACCGAAAATGTTACGAACTAATGTTACGGATTATCGTTCAAAGGGTTTCGATGTACGATGTGCTTCTTTCGATGAACAAGAAGCATTGATATCGTACGTAGGACTTGCAAACATGGTTCCGTATAATTCAGACAATCGTCGTAACGTTGGTTATCTTCAGGCTTATCAGGATAAGAATGAAATTATCATCTCGATAGATGATGACAATTACTGTAGGAAAGGTAGCAAGTATTTTTTATCTCATTCAAACGTTGGTCAGGCAGTATCGATACGATCTCGTGAAGTCATTAGTAAGTGGTACAATGTTTGTGCAGACATTGGTATACCGAAAGTATATCCTCGGGGATATCCTTATCGCTTTAGGAATGACAGGAGGAATGGATTTAAGGAAGAGGTCGTAAATCAGAAAGTAATGATGAATGTTGGATTGTGGCTTGGAGATCCGGACCTAGATGCATTGACTTGGGTGCAAGGCGGAGCGAAGGCTCATGTATTCACTGGTACTTCGTTTCTACTTGGCAAAGGTACTTGGACTCCGATAAGCTCACAGAACACAGCTTTCCATCGTGATGTTACGGTAGCGTATTATTTCCTTCCCATGAATACCACTGTACGTGGATTGGAAATGGATCGCTATGGAGATATCTTTTCAGGATACTTCGCTCAAGCATGCACTAAGCATATGGGAGATGGTATTCGAGTAGGAACTCCGATTGTAGAGCATGTTAGAAATGGGCATGATCATTGGTCGGATGTACGCAAAGAACTAGTCTGTATTGGAATGATAGAAGATATAATGGACTGGTTGATAAATGTAACTCTTGTAGGAACTACTTATTCTGAAGTGTATCTTTCTTTGGCAAACCAACTCGAAGACGTTGTAGAAAAATTTGCCGGAACTGTTTGGACAGTTGATGCCAAGGCGTACTTCCACAGAGCAGTATATTGCATGCGTAGATGGGTAAAGGCTTGCGAGAAACTTCAGTCATGAAATTTGGATTAGTCTTAGTTTCGTATGTGTACAATCAGGAAAGGGAAGCAATGACTGCTCGTTCTTTGCTGTCTCTATCCAGAACGAATGTTGATTCTTTGGAGGAACCAGTTTTGCAGTGTTCGTTCAGAGCATCACAGTTTGATTATTCAAATTACATCGGAGATCTGAGCCAGAAGTTTAATGTTGAAGTTGAGGACGATGTCCCAGGATCATCTGGAAATTTGAATTCTTTTGTTGCGTGTACAGCCAATAAGTTATTGACAAATGTGAACATAACGCACTTGGTATTTTTGTACGATGATTTTATATACAATCCTGAATGGTTGCAGGAATTGTATAAGTTAGTGCTACGTCATCCAGGTGCAAGAGCATGGGCTGTATATCGTTCATCGTATGTTGCGTCACATAGGATAATTGAAACACAAGGAACAGATTGCTTGATGACGATGCACGACGGACTGGGATGTCTTGAAAGAAGTGAATGGGAAGAATATATTGCTACTACCAATGGGGATTTTTCAGTCGGTGATTGTTTAGGTGGAGGCAATACAATTGACATCCATCATGCGTGTGCACGGCCAGGTGATCGTTGGGCAACAAGCAAGGACTATTGGCAGAATATCGGCGTACATTCGTATCTAGGAAGACAAGATGAAGCTATTGACTTTATAGGAGAATAGAATGAAAGCTTTGATTACAGGAGCACTCGGCCAGGATGGTTCGTATCTTTCAGAATTTCTGCTTAAGCAGGGATATGAAGTATGGGGATTGGTAAGGGGAAGTGCACCGTTACATGATAACGTGGTTAAGAATGTTGTTTATGTATATGGTGATATGCGTGACGAGCTATCGTTGGAACAAGTCATTCGTAAGTTACAACCGGACGAGATCTACAATCTTGCAGGACAAGTCTTTGTTCCAACGAGTTGGGATAATCCAGCGGAAACGTTTGATGTCAATGTTGGAGGCCTAGCAAGAATCCTTCACGTAGTTGAGCGGGCCTGTAAGAATGCAAAAGTCTATCAAGCATCTAGTTCAGAGATGTATGGTAACGTTCGTTCAGAATATTTGATAGCTCTTAATGAAAAGTCTGCAATGAATCCCGTATCTCCGTACGCAACGTCGAAGTATGCGGCTCATAAGTTAGTGGATGTGTATAGGAAGAAAGGATTTTTCGTTGTTTCAGGTATCTTGTTCAATCATGAATCTCCGAGACGTGGACAGGAAATGGTGACAAGAAAAATCACTCGTCAAATAGGTGCATGGATGGCGGGGGAGAAAGGACAATTACGTTTAGGGAATTGCGATGCTAAACGTGATTGGGGATTTGCTGGAGATTATGTTGTTGCAATGTATAGAATGCTCCAACTTCCAGAACCAGAAGACTTTGTTATTGGAACTGGCAAGGCACATTCAGTCGATGATTTTGTACGGACAGCTATAGAGGCATCAGATCTACGTTTAGATGATTCAATCATCGATGTCCAAGTTAATTGTCCGGAGTTTGCACGACAGAACGAATTGTGGACTTTAGTCGCAAACTATAGTAATGCGGAAAGTAAGTTGAAGTGGCACCCCGAATATTCATTTGAAGAACTTGTTGCAATGATGGTGAAGAGTGATGCGGCATATTACAAGGAGTTAGCAAATGTATAAAGAACTCACGAATTGTTTGATCTGTGGAACTGAGACTCTTTCCCAGGTTTTAGACATGGGAACGCAGTATGTTGTGGACTTTGTCAAGGAAAAGGACGAAGACCTTCTCAAAGCTCCGCTTGTCCTGATGCGTTGCTCGGAGTGTAGTCTAGTTCAGTTGAAGCATCGAGTCTCTCCAGATAGACTGTATAAGAAATTTTGGTATCGTTCTAGTATAAACGAACAGATGCGTGATGAGCTTCTCAGGATTGTACAGAGAGTCGAGGGATGTGTTGACCTTCAAGACGGAGATAAGGTTCTAGACATTGGTTCCAATGATGGAACGTTGCTTGGGTGGTACACAAAAGGGAAACTCACAGTCGGAATCGATCCTGCTACAGATCTAGTCAAAGAGAGTATGCAGAATCAGAAAGTAGACATAGGGATCGATGATTATTTCTCGGAAGAAACTATCCTTCGAACGTTTAAGTTATTGGGAATAGGCGCCGGTACGCCTCCCAAGTTCAAAGTAATCACAGCGATCGCAATGTTCTACGATGTGGAAAATCCTGTTGGATTTCTGAAGGACTGCAAAAAGCTCTTGCATGATCAAGGTGTACTCGTGATCCAGATGAACTATCTACATTCGATGTTGATGGATACTGCGTTCGATAATATCTGCCACGAGCATCTGACTTATTTCTCTTTGTACACTTTGAAGAAAGCCATTGAGATGGCAGGACTCGATCTTCAGGGAGTCGAATTGTCAAAGTGCAATGGAGGATCGATAAGAGCGTACATCACGCATACCAAGTTTGATTCTTTTAGTCAACAGAGTCACGAGCAAAAGGTTTGGATGTATACCAATAGCCAGATGCGCCTAATGGAAGAGATAAAATTTGGGTTGCACACTGATGCTCCCTTCTCTGCTTTCAGAGCGTCAGTCGAAATCAAGATGAGCAAGCTCCGTGAGTATCTTTCTGAAGAGATTGCAAAAGGCGGAGTCTTGTATGGTTATGGCGCTTCCACTCGTGGAACAGTTCTACTTCAGTATTTGTACAAAGATGGTGAGTGCCCGTTAGTGGCCATGGCTGAAAGAGATAGGAACAAGTTTGGTTTGAAGATGGTAGGAACATGGACTCCAATTATTCCGGAAATAGAAGCCAGAGAGAAGGCGACTCATATGTTGGTGTTGCCGTGGCATTTCAAGGAATCTATCGTGAATCGTGAAAAGAATTGGATCAATCAGAAGAAGGGGACGTTGATATTCCCACTTCCAATTCCAACGTTAGCTCAACCAATGACAGACGAAGTACCAGCAAACGTAAGGGCTTTATGAAATCAAACATGGAGACTACGCTCGCTCTACATGGGACGGCAGCAGGTTCCCAGACAGACTCGAGCTCGATGGTTGGGCGGAAGTACAAAGTTGTAGACACAAAGTATGGTCATGTGATTGGAGAGTATGACAATCCCGATGAAGCAAACACTGCCATGCTAGCACGTCCATACTCAAAGATAGTCTCAACTCCAGACATAGCACAGACGCCAGCAGTCAGGGATATGGCTCGACAACGGTTGGTCAAGACGAATCCAGATGTGGATTGATTATGATATTCAGTGAAAAACAAATCATGATTCGTGCATGGATGGTAAGGGAAATAGTAAACATTGCTATGGAAAGAAGTAATGTTTCTGTCGATAAGGTTTTTCTTATAGGGTCGTACGCAGCAGGTACACCTACTGAATGGAGCGATCTAGACTTTCTCGTTCAGTTAAAGGGTGGAAGAATGTATCCTACTTGGTTACAGATTCAGGAAATTCATGAAAAGTTGGATTCTACTAGAACACATGTAATATTTGGAACAGAAGAAGCACAGGAATCATTGTCTAAAAGACTAGGTTTACCGTACAAACAAATCTCGTTTGAAGGAGTCACAGATGTCACCAGTACACATCGCCCCGTTGCTTAGGAGTCGTGAATCAGCTTTAGAATCACAAGGTATGCAAAAGCCAATTAACTCCGATGGATACAATGTACACGTGTCAGAAGAGAATGCAGGAAAGAGACCAAAGCTTACTCCTGTTAGCAAGACGTTTAGTATCAACGGTAAGAACATTTTATCGACAGAGTAATATGGAGTTTTTCAAACAACAATTCGACAAGTTGTTGTTGGTACTACTGGTAGCTTTGTTTGGGCTGTTGGCATGGTGGGCTATTGCACGTAATCAAAATGATTTGGCAGAGTTTGCAACTGGCAACATAAAGTTGTTTATTGGTGCGTTACTTCTGAGAATGCAATCGAAAACAGATCAACCGCCAATAGTCAATGTTAGGCTGCCAAATGCAGTTACGTTACGTGCTATAAACGTTGAGGATTCAGATCCTCTCGTACATACCACCAATAGACCCTAACGGATGCGCTAGAACGCAACGTAATGCTACGGCAACACATTGTATAAGGGGGTAAAACCCCGAAAAACAGCTATGAAGACCATACGCTTTCAAAGAATGACGATAGTAGTAGAAAATGATGCGGGTTCTACCCGTAAGGGTGTGGATCGTAATACGGGAAAGAAATGGGAAACTGTGATGCCGTACCCTTACGGATATATCCAAGGTACAAAGGGAGTAGACGGAGACGAAGTTGATGCTTTCGTTGGACCTGTAAAGAATGCAAAGTTTGCGTATATCGTACATCAAACAGATAAGTACAACAATGGCTGGGATGAAGACAAAGTAATGCTGGGATTCGAAGACACTGTGGATGCAACCCAGGCATATAAGAAAGCTTACAATAAAGGAGATCACTTCTTTGCTTCTATCACAACTATGCCAATGAAGGAATTCAGACAAAAGGCATTTGCAATGAAAAAGGAACCAGTAATGATGCATGGTTCTGGATCGAAGATGGAAAATACATTGGCATTGTATTGTGGTCCAAAGATGAAGAATCCATTTAAAGTTGGAGACCAGGTCGTAGTCGATGGAATGCATGGTCGCGGAGTAGTCTACGCAATAGATGGAGAACGCGTAGTAGTCAGATTCAGAAATGGATTGTATCTCTCCAGAGCTTTCTACAATCTGCACAATATCGCAGACCGCGTTA
>Ga0193718_1000255_pt1 | contig 12677 bp, 7 predicted proteins | sample U2a1metaG_FD_144918 | JGI IMG/M metagenome (GOLD analysis project Ga0193718, IMG submission 144918) | Soil microbial communities from a riparian zone of the East river system, Colorado, United States - U2a1 | ecosystem: Environmental > Terrestrial > Soil > Riparian zone | place: USA: East River... | reverse complement strand
CAAGACACCACGCGGTTTGAGAAGCTCCCTGAAAACCTTCCTCTGGTTGGCCGTATTCCTTTGTCTTGGGTCAGCACATTCCTGTAAAAAGGAGGATATACAACCGCTCCTCCTCGTCTCCGTGGAAGCTAACGGCGCTGATTTGAATAATACTGCTATCCGGGTTGCCGTTAGCACCCCCATCAAGGCCACCTTTACAACCAGCATTGACCCCTTGTCGGTATCGGCAACCAGTGTCCTGATGACCCGCGACTACGATCAGGCACCCGTACCGTTGATTTTGATTGTTTCAGGGACCCAACTCAGCATCAAACCTGCCGCAAACCTTCTTTCCGGGGCGCTTTATACGCTCACCATCACATCAGAAATGAAATCCACACACGGTGACCCATTTGGATCGTTCACGATAGGTTTTAAGACCACGGGCGTGTTTGTCCCTAACAATCAGGTGGCGTACTGGAATTTTGAAAACACCCCCCCGGATGATGTCGTCGGAACGTACGATCCCCTTAGCACGGATGTCGTGGCCATCGAGTATGCCATCAGTAAAAATGATTCTTCAGGAAGGGCAGCGTCGTTCAATGGCACGACGAGCGTGATCCAAATGGCCAATGGCTCGGCCTTGCTGAAACCTGAATTTACCATCAGTTTCTGGATGAAACTGAATAGCATTGGGCACGTCGATAGCAACGGGAATCCAAAAGGAAGTTTCGTCCTCGGCATTGGCAACACCCATGGTCTTCAGTTTGACGTGGATCCCAACTATGCCTGGTGCAGGTTTTCCCAGGGCTTGCTGTTAGGGGATTCTATTACCAAGGTGGCGAATGACTTTCAGTTCTTTGCCAATGGAGCAACGAAGGATAACATCCAAAGCAATGCCGATTCCCTGGCTGCACACGGCATTGACAATGCAACGGTGTATAACCAGGATTTTGGTTCCGCGGGACTGAAACAGCGGCTCGACAACGTCTGGGCCAATGTCACCATGACGTTTGAAGACTCAACGAAGACGCGCACCTTATATATTAATGGGGAAAAAATGTACCAGCAGAACCTGAGTTTGCTGGATAATCCCAATGTCAGTCCTGCTTTACGGCCTTTGGCCACAGTGACCAGTCTTGTCCTCGTTCCCGATACGGAAATTCCAGCCCGGTATGACGACAAGTTGGTTTTTGGATTCTGGCAAAACAAGGAATCGACATTCGGAGGCGCCGCTGGCAGCTACATCAATCCGGATGCGAATCATTTTCAGGGCCTGCTGGACGATATACGGATTTTCAACCGGGCACTATCCGATACGGAAGTTTCATTGATGTATGAAGGGGGGAAGTGAGTTCTGAGTCCATGGTCCCTGGTGGGGCCGCTTTTAATGGAAAGGTCCCCGATAAAACCGGGGCAGGCACGAAGGACACAACGAACCACAAAGAACACTACGAATTCTACCTACTTCCATTGACCTGATTTACGTTGTGTCCGCCGTGGTTCGTTGTGTTCTTAGTGACCTTTCTAGCAAAAGCATTTTGTCTGGTTTTCCTGCGAATTAAACCCCATGTGGCCCAATGAAATATTCTATCTTTGCAAGTGACCCGCTGAACACCTACAATTATCTTAGGTGCAGAATATCACTCGAAATTCAATACTTATGAAAGGATTTAGTTTTGAATTAGGAACCGTGATCTTAACCGGTGCTATGGGCGGATCTATTTATGGCGATTATTTTGGGACGAAAGGAGCGATAATCGGCGCAGTTATTGGCGGAGTAGTAGGGTATTCAGCATTTCAAAACACGCGTAAATCATCTCGTCGGCGCAATGCTGGAAATTCCTATAAGTGATTCAGGTTATCAAATCCCTTCGTTGATATGGAACTAATAAGTGAAACTAATAGGATAGGTGTCGTTCCCCCATCCACACGAATATATTGGCGTTATTGAAAGAACGTAATTACCATGTGCAGGATACATTCCGAGTTTGGTGAAAAAGTCTGAAACAGTATTCGATGAAGACATATAATAAAACCCTGCTCCAACCGGGCTTGACATCACTGCAATCCAATATTCATACGCATTTGGAACAATGTTCCAAGTCAAAGTTGTGTTGGAAGAGGTCCATTGGGCATTCTGTACTGTCTGAGTTACGGGACATGGACCAAACCAAATGTCAACCTCCCCATTGGGGTTTGCATTGCTTAACACTCCAAAATTCTCACCTAATGAACCACTGCCAGCACCCCAGAGCAGTGTTGGATAAGCGCCGCTAACTTGTGCATAAATGTTGGTCAATTTTACATTGCCTTGGCTAGGATACCCGCCCACAGTCTTGGGGTTCCCGGCAAGAAATTGGCCTACATATGATTGGTAGAATGTATCATTTATGTTTAATGGGTGATCAACTGAATAACCAATGAAATATGCAGCATATTGATTAGTTTGAAACTGTATTTGTGCTATTAGGCTGGTCCCCGGGGCAACAGATGCCAGGGACCCATGAGTTACATTACCCAATATTATAGACCAGCATCCGATGCTCCAATACCATCCCCCACCTGCTGCACTTGGTCCATACTGTAATGCACACCTAAGGTCGCTAAGGTTAGGAGATAGTATTCGCAGATTGTTGCCAATGTAAAGAGTCTCTGTGGTTTGATTGGGGATCACCGGTACAATAAATTCAATTTTGAAATCAGTAAAATCATTTGGACCCTTAGTATCCTCAGCATGCATTATTTCATTACTACTGGTGGAAGTCCCATAAGGGTCATTACTAGAGGAAGTCCGCGTATTTGTGTTTAAATGTTCCGCTTGAGATGGTAGCTCGGCTAGGTCCTTAACCATTTTACCAGTTGACACTTCAACTTTCCAAAGATGATTATTGACCACCTTAGCGGAATATCCATTTTCAATATAAAATACCTTGGATTTGGCAACGGACCCAAAGGGTGTTGAAACCATTTCTTCGTTTTGTGGTGCATTTACAGGATGAGTTATATCCTTCGTACAACTATTTATCAAGAGAATCAAGCAAATGACAACTACCGACGGGCCGGGTAACACTCGTTTTGATTCCATAATTTTGTTGATTGGTTAAATCGTTTGAATAATTTCATCATCAACCAACTAAATCAAATCAAAATTGACAATTTGATTTCTACGAAATAGATAGTATTGAGGCGGACAACTGAAATGATCGCCAAAGTGCATTAGGATAGAATACTTTGCAATGCCAATCGGAATGCTTTTTTCAGGCCTTACTAAGGGCCTCAATTCCTTGATCCTTTAGTTAATAATCCGACCATTCTTTTCCATTTCTTGCCTTTCATCAAATCCCAATTTTTCTTGCAACTCATACAATATGACGCCTGTATATTTGCGTTATTAAAACTTTGTGCCATCACTTGAAACTCTAATGTTATGAAAAAATCCGTTGTAAGAGGGGTCGTTTCTCTTCTAGTAATTGTAGTTCTAATCGGTGCAGGCAAGGCTGTAAACAAACCTGAACACTCCGTCAGAAAGTTCACTTGCTCAATGACGGTGAGCCCATCATCAATGGCGTTCGGCCTAAGAGGCGAGGCGGATACCCAGTACCTCAATATTACGTCACCTTCCTATTGGGAGGTATATGCGGGTGGGTGGATTACTGTCAATGGCCAGGTAAGCTATATTAGTCATGGAAATGCAGCAGTAGCTATCACGGTCGTCAACCCGCCAGTTCCTCCAGGCTGGAATGGAACGTCGACCTATACTGATACGGGAACTATCCATGTGCAAGATTACACAAGCGGATGCAGCGACTTCATTATTACTATAACTTATACGGTTTGCCCATCCTGCTAATATTTAAGTTGAAGCAGATTCACTAAGGACCACAGCGCTGATTCGGTCAGGCTTTTTCTCTGACCAGCTGCGCCATTCATCCGTCGCATTGAGCATTAGGAGGATTTTTGCGGTTCGCTTATTCCTCGCCTATTCAATCCATGTTTTAATTTGAAATTTGGTATTAGATTGCATAACCATCAGGTGCCCATTAACAAACAATTAAAAACCTACTCCAAAAGTTAATGTACCACTATGTTCAACATCGCAAGACATAAGGCCCCCGTTTTTGTTTTGATCCTCTTGGCTGTTTTTGTTTCAGGCAACAGTCAGAAGCTAAAAACAGCGACGCAAGCCATCTCAGATGATTCCTTGCTGACCCTGGTGCAAAGCAGGACATTTCAGTATTTCTGGGATGGTGCGGAGCCGGTGTCCGGTGCGGCCCGGGAGCGCTTTCATGTGGATGGCGTATACCCTGATAACGACAAGAACATTGTGACAACCGGCGGCACTGGTTTTGGTGTGATGGCCATTCTGGTTGGTATGGAAAGAAAGTTCGTACCTCACGACCTGGGAGTGGAAAGGTTGAACCGGATTGTGACCTTTCTTGAAAAGGCGGACAAGTTTCATGGCGTGTGGCCTCATTGGATAAATGGCGAAACGGGTAAAGTGAAGCCCTTCGGTTCGAAGGACGATGGCGCTGACCTTGTCGAATCAGCCTATTTAATGCAGGGGCTGCTCTGTGTGCGGCAGTATTTAAAGAATGGCAATGACAAGGAAAAGAAACTGGCGGCCCGTGTTGATCAACTCTGGAAAAATGTGGAGTGGGATTGGCACCGCAATGGCAAGAACATTTTGTATTGGCACTGGTCGCCCACTCATCAATGGGAGATGAACTTCGGGATTGAAGGCTACAACGAATGTCTCATCACCTATATCCTGGCAGCCTCCTCTTCTACACACGGTGTTCCTGCGGAGGTTTACCACGAGGGGTGGGCGCGAAGCGGGGGAATAAAAAATGATTCAATGCACAAGCAATTTGGACTCCACCTGGATTTAAAGCACAACGGGGCGCAACAATATGGAGGGCCATTATTTTGGTCCCACTATTCCTTTCTTGGACTTGATCCGCATGGCCTCAAAGACCGGTATGCGGATTATTGGACACACAACGTAAACCATATAATCATCGACTATCTGTATTGCATGGAGAACCCAAAGAAATTCAAGGGGTATGGTTCGAACAGTTGGGGATTAACGGCAAGCTACTCGATCAGGGGGTATGCAGCCCACGCGCCCAATGAGGATCTTGGCGTGATTTCGCCAACCGGAGCCATCTCGTCGTTGCCTTATACCCCCAGGGAGTCCATGGACGCCCTGAAGCATTTTTATTTTGACATGGGAAGAAAGATTTTTGGTCCTTACGGATTTTATGATGCCTTCAGCGTAACGGATGACTGGTACCCCAAGCGTTACCTTGCCATCGACCAGGGCCCGGAGATTGTCATGATAGAAAATTACCGTTCCGGGCTGCTGTGGAATTTGTTCATGTCCTGTCCGGAAGTTCAGCAAGGTCTTTCAAAATTGGGATTCACGAATTTTTCAATGCAGAGGCGCAGGGGCGCAAAGTAGGCGCAGAGATCAAAAGAATATTCAGGTCCAGCATCGTCTCTCGAGGACGATGCGAAATCCCCGGTACGATTTCTCGTCCCTCCGTATCGTCCCCTTTGGGAGACGATACTTGACAGTTGCATCTCGCAAGGTGCATACCCAGACACGGAGGTCACTGAAAAAAGTCTATCTTTAAGATCGATTTAATCGGTCGGCAAACGGGGACAAACCAAGCGATCACCGATTACCGAATACCAACCATGAAGCGCCTTATCCTCCTGTTCTCTCTCTCTCTAACCGCGCCACTTCTCTATTCCCAATCCCTAACAGAGGTCAATGATTCCATCGATGAGCGCATTTTCATGCCTCAGGAATTGTCCTATTATATCGATTCGACCAATACCCTTTCTTTTGAACTCATTTCCTCCGGAGAATTTTCCAATAAGTTCGGCCAGCATTCGTCATATCAGAACAAGGATTTCAAAACTAATGCATCGTACTGGATAAAATTCCCCATTCGGCACAAAGCAGAAACCGAAAAGGTCTGGCTCCTCGAGTTTTATGATCAGTCCATTGACCAGATCGACGCTTATATTCCGCAGGAAGACGGTTCTTACCGGACGCTATCCATGGGCGACAGCCGCCCGTTTCTCCAGCGCCCTTTCCGGCATAAAAACTTTGAAGTCCCACTTACGATGAAGTCAGATGCGGTGATGATTTATTATTTCAGGGTGCAATCGCATGAGTTCGCTGATCTGCGAATCCCGTTTCGGTCGGTGAACCGGTTTGTATTCTATTCCCTGAACGAATATTTTTTGTATGGCACGTTCTACGGAATGATCCTGATCATCAGCTTGTACAATTTTCTGGTCTACCTCGCTATCCGGGAGATCAAGAACATCTATTATATATTTTACATTCTCAGTGTAGCCTTGTACGCAATGAGTTTGGATGGTATTGGATTTCAATACATCTGGCCCAACCATCCTTCGTGGAACAATGTCTCCACCGGTGTTGCGTTGTACCTGCTTATTTTCTGGTCGCTTGTATTCACCAGGAGGTTCCTGAGCACACGTGCCAATGCCCCTGTCCTGGACAAAGCCTTGAAGTGGATGATCGCAGCGAGAACGATCTTATTCCTTTTCACGCTATTATTTCACCAACCTCTCTTTGCTTATCGCAATATTGAGATCATACCGCTGTCGCTGATATTTTATACCGGAATAAAAGTCTGGTCCGAGGGTTACCGCCCGGCCCGGTTCTTTGTTATTGCCTATGGAAGTTTATTTTTCGGTTTCTTTTTGCGGTCGCTGGTTTTTCTCAACATTCTTCCGTTGACCACGCTGCTGCACTACAGTGTTCATTTCAGTTTTGTCTTTGAAATGCTCTTTTTGACATTTGCGTTAGGGGACCGGATCCGGATATTAAAAGACAATCGCGATCGCGCCCTTCGCCGCATTATTCTACAGCACGAAACCAACATGCAATTGAAGGATAAAGTGAACCGGGAGTTGGAAGATAAAGTGACGGAGCGGACGGTCCAGCTTAACCAGAAAAATCATGAACTCGAAGGAAGCAATTCCAGGTTGGAGATCCAGGCTTACGAAATCAATCAGATCAATTCCCTGCTGGATCTGGATAACTGGAAGCTCAAGAACAGGATCAGGGAAGTGTTGAATGACCAGCTCCTGGAGAAGACCATGGAGTACGATCAATTTAAGACGCTCTTCCCGGATACGCTGGCATGCTACCGCTTCCTGGAAAATTTAAAATGGGAGAAAAATTTCGAATGCAGGAAATGTGACAACACCAAGTTCTTCGATGGCGCCCATAAATTTGCCCGGCGCTGCACCCGGTGCGGATACGACGAATCGATTACCGCCTATACCATTTTCCATAGTATCAAATTTCCGATCGAGAAAGCGTTTTACATTGCCTACCTCGCGGTGGCAGGAAAAAACAACGCTACCCTGGAGTCGCTGGCGAACCATCTCAAGGTAAGGACCAATACGGTGTGGGCGTTCAGGCATAAAGTCCTGGAGAGGTTGACGGAACTGGAAAAGAAGGGGAAAAAACCATCGGCATCGCGATGGGAAGAAGTGATTTTATTACCCCATCGTTCCAAACGGCACCTCAGCGAGGTTCACCGCGGAGACACAGACCTGCCTGCCGGAGCCTTGGCGCAGGCAGGGGGCGCAGGGAAGTCGCAAAGTGAATATTTAACTTAGAGGTCATTGTTTTTATTCTGTAAAGACAGGTCGTTTACTCACGTGACTACCTGCCGAATCGCTTGAATTTGATGTTTTTTATGCGGTAAAATTCCATCCGTCTTGTCTTCCTGTTTTGGCTGTTTTTTCGTCCATTCGTCAAAAAAACCTATCGTTTGGCTTGACTTCCTTATAACTTCGTCGCAATCGGTTGTGTAAAACTGGCAGAAAGCAAACACCCGAAAGCCGCTATGAAGCAATTTTTACCTGTTTTTCTCTTTTTGCTCGTCACTTCTTCTGCCTGGGCTCAAGACCGGGCCGTGGAAGGAAAGGTCACTGCATTGGAAGACGGTCAGGCGTTGCCGGGAGTCAACGTATTGGTCACGGGAACTTCAAGGGGAACTGCGACTGATGTTGACGGTCACTACCGGTTAGAACTGGAACCCGGTGAAAATACGCTTCAATTCTCCTTTATAGGATACAAGACGCAATCCATTGCGATCGCAGGTCGCACTACGATTGATATGGTGCTCGAACTGGAGACAAAGAACCTCGAAGAGGTTGTTATTATCGGATACGGGACTCAAAACAAAAGTGACCTTACTGGAGCGGTGTCGTCGGTACGAGGCGCTGATCTGACCAGAATACCCGCGCTGGATCCCACGATGGCCCTTCAAGGGAAAGTCGCCGGTGTTCAGGTTACGAGCTCGTCAGGCGCACCCGGGTCCCAACCCGTAGTCCGGATTCGGGGAGTGGGAACTTTTAATGATTCTTCTCCCATCTATGTAGTTGACGGAGTGATCGTGCAGGATATTGCATTTCTTAATTCCAGCGATATACAATCAATGGAAATTCTAAAGGACGCCTCGTCTACTGCCATCTATGGATCCCGCGGAGCAAATGGAGTCATCCTGATCACCACCAAACAAGGAAAGAAAGGGGCACCTACCATCTCGTTGTCGGGAGACTATAGTATTCAAAATCAGCAGAAAAGAATTAACCTGTTGAATGGCCAGCAGTTTGCTACCGTTGTCAATGAAATTAACCCAGGGACCTACAATAATATAAATGCGGTTCCCAATACGAACTGGCAGAACCAGATCTTCAGAAAGCCGTTCTGGCCACTTTCCAACGCGATCATGAACTACCAGTTTTCAGCCTCGGGCAGCTCCGATAAAATTCAATACTATGTCGGCGTTGGATATTTTAAGCAGGAAGGGATCATTCCGAAATCCAGCTACGAAAGGCTCACCATCCGGTTTAACAATACGTATCAGCTCTCTAATTCAATTCGATTTGGAAACAATCTCACGTTCGCTCCTTACCAGCAGCAAAATACAAATGGCAATGTCGTTTTTACAGCTTACCGGGCTCAGCCGGTGATCACGCCTTACAACTCCAGCGATTATTACAACCCCGTTCCCAACGTTGGTAATCCCCTGGCTGACATTAACTACACCAACAGCTTCTCAAAAGGCCTTCGGACGGTGGGAAATGTTTTTGGGGAAGTTTCCTTCCTGAAGGGCTTTACATTTAAATCCAGCTTTGGCGTTGATATGGTTTACAATAAGGGCCAGGACTTTACTCCCGTATTTTTTGTATCGCCTCAACAACAAAACTCTTTGAGCATCCTTAACAAGAGTTGGGGCGATCGCACCTCGTGGTTGTGGGAAAATACACTCACCTATAATAAGGAGATTGGAAAGCACCGAATCAACGCCCTAGGTGGATACACGATGCAGGAGTCAACTTCTGAAAATGTGAAATTACAAGGCCGGAATATCACACGTGATTCGCCCGACTTCTGGTACGTTAACTCAAACAACATTTATCCGACGGCCAATGCCAGTACGGATACCGACATCAATGCGGTTGACCCCAGTCAGAATTACTCGATGATGTCACTGCTGGCGCGCGCCAACTACACTTTCGATAATCGATTTCTTCTTACGGCAACATTTCGACGGGATGGTTCTTCCAAGTTTGCGAAAAATAACCGATATGGAAATTTCCCGTCTTTTGCCGCAGGGTGGAATGTGATCAATGAAAATTTCATGAGGACGGTCACTTTTTTGTCCAATTTGAAAGTGCGCGGAAGCTGGGGCATTATAGGAAATGAAAAGATTGATTACACCAAACAATTTTCCGCAGTTCTCAATGGTATCGGAGCTGTTTTTGGCGGTACTTTATTCCCAGGTCAGACTTATGGTGTTACCGGTAATCCGAATTTAAAATGGGAAAGCACGTACCAAACAGACCTCGGCTTAGAGATCGGATTTTTGAATGACCGACTTACCATAGAAACGGACTATTACCGGCGTGACACCAAGGATATTCTTATCGCATTGCCCGTCCCAGGATATCTGGGAAACGGATCCGGCGCTCTTGTGACGTACAATGCGGGGGAGGTGCTTAACCGGGGCTTTGAATTGACCGTTGGATGGAAGGGCGATATCAATAAGGACTGGAGTTACCATGTGGGTGCAAATGCCACAACCATTTACAACAGGACGCTTAAAGTAAATGGTGTGGGCGGATCAAGTGATTATCTCTACGGCCTTTTTGCTGGAAAGGCAGTAACACAAACCACTCCGGGCGCGCCGCTCGGTTCCTTCTTTGGTTATCAAACTGCGGGTGTTTTTCAAAATGCCGCAGACGTTGCCGCCACTCCACACCTTGCTGGTACAGTCCCGGGTGATCTTAAGTTTGCCGATACTAACCACGACGGAGCTATCACTGACGCCGACCGTGTTAATTTGGGCTCGGCAATTCCTTCGCTTCTATATGGCGTGAATTTGGGGACCTCCTATAAAAGTTTTGACTTGTCGATGGATGTCAATGGCGTGAGTGGAAACAAAATTTACAACGGAAAGGAAACGATACGTCCTGATCTTTACAATTTTGAAGCCCATGTCTGGAACCGGTGGACAGGCGATGGAACGAGTAATACGGAACCAAAGGCCACGTCCGGGGGCAACAACTGGCTTCCTTCCAGTCGCTTTATTCAAAGCGGAGCCTACATCCGTTTAAGGAGCATCACCCTCGCTTACAACTTACCCAGCTCCTTTTTGAAAAAAGGAGCCTTCAAGTCAGCGCGGTGCTTTCTCCGCGGGACGAACTTATTCACGCACAGCAAATTCACCGGGTACACTCCCGAAGTGTCAGGCAACACCGCACCCGGAGCGAACAGCACCAGTCCTCTTGTGAGTGGGATTGACGCGGGTACCTATCCGCTACCGGCAATTTATTCAGTTGGATTGAACATGACTTTCTAAATGGAGGCGAAAATGAAAATGATAAGAACAATCTTCAGGCCGTCGAAAATAGCAGCGTTATCCGGGTTGCTGATATTTTCGGCTTGCAGCGATTTTCTTGATAAACCCCTGCAAGGCCAGCTGACACAACAAGTTTTCCCAACGACACCAGGGGATGCACTGTCGGCAACCAATGCGGTGTACAATACCCTCCGCACTTCCAGTTATCATTTTGGTCTATTTCCTTTAACGGATATCATGTCCGACGATGCACGCAAAGGCAGCAATCCCACAGATCAGGCATCCACCATCGGACCCTATGATAATTTCGCTCATGTCAGCACGGAAACTACGATGGCCGACTGGTGGAACACACTTTACCATGGAATCCGGTCAGCAAATGTGGTGATCGAAAAAGTCCCTGCGATCGACATGGACGCAACACTAAAGGCAAGATATGTCGCCGAGGCCAGTTTCCTTCGTGCTTTATTCTACTTTGATCTTGCAAGAGGCTGGGGAGGAGTCCCCCTGGTGACCGCTACAGTCAATCCGCCTACGCTAACAAGGGCGACGATGGGCGAAATTTATAATCTGATCATCAGCGACCTGCAGGTGGCGATCGCCGGCCTGCCTGAGAAAAGCGGGTATACCGGTGCAGACACGGGACGCATCACAAAGAGTGCGGCCAACGGCCTGCTTGCCAAAGTTTATTTGTTTCTTCCTCAACCGAGCCTGCTCAATTATGTTCCCCAGCCGGATTTCGTCAATGCTGAAAAATATGCACTGGCAGTGATCAATTCCGGCTTGTATTCATTAGAGCCTGATTTTGCAAATGCCAACGGTGTCAACGGCGAATATGGAGTCGAATCCATTTTCGAGATCGGTGCATTGCCGTTTGAAGGTGTGGAAAACGGAGGAGATCAATATGGCAATGTTCAGGGTGTGCGTGGAACCCCTAACCGGGGCTGGGGATTCAATCGTCCTTCGATGGACTTGATGGCGAACTATGAGTCTGGCGATCCACGCGAAGACAAAACCATTATTTTTCTGGGAGAGGTAATTGACGGGGTTACTATTATCGGTGACCCCAGCACACCGGACATGACAAAAGACGCCAGTGGCAACGTGATCGAGATCCAGTGCTATAATCAGAAAGTATGGACTCCCGGTTCAAACGTTCCGACACAATTCGAACATCACCGAAGGATGCTGCGATATGCGGACATCTTGCTGATCGCCGCTGAAGCATCTAATGAAAACGGGAAAACTGGCCAGGCATTACAGTACCTGAACCAGGTGCGAGCCCGGGCACGTGGCGGAAATATCTCAATTCTTCCTGATATCACCGAAACCGATCAGAACTTGCTGCGCAACATCATTTTGAAAGAAAGACGTATCGAGTTAGCCCTCGAAGGCAATCGGTTTTGGGATTTGGTGCGAACGAACAACGCGGAAGCTGTACTCGGGCCGCTTGGTTTTGTAAAAGGCAAACATGAATTGCTGGCAATACCGCAGACTGAAATTGATTTGTCGCATGGATCCCTGACGCAGAATACCGGCTGGAATTAATTATTGACTTTTCTCAATAACCAATTAATCGACTAACAATTAAACAACTAAAGCAATTATGAAAATTAACTTAATGAAAACCATGGCCTTGGTGATCGTGGGTGGCTTGGTCACGTTTCAGGCGTGCAAAAAAAGTAGCGAACCCCAACCATTGAATCTCGCTACCGTTGTCGCGGGGACAGCCGACTTGAATGCGGCCACACAGCCGACAAACGTGGATACAAC
>Ga0193718_1000253_pt1 | contig 12695 bp, 6 predicted proteins | sample U2a1metaG_FD_144918 | JGI IMG/M metagenome (GOLD analysis project Ga0193718, IMG submission 144918) | Soil microbial communities from a riparian zone of the East river system, Colorado, United States - U2a1 | ecosystem: Environmental > Terrestrial > Soil > Riparian zone | place: USA: East River... | reverse complement strand
TCGTTCCTACCGGCGGCGTGACGTTAATGGCTGCGCCTGAAACGTAACCAACAAAAGGTGGTAAGCCAGCAATGCTAAAGTCGTATGGCCCTATCCCTCCGACAATATTCACAACCATCGTAGTGCTTTGACCGGCACAAATAGGATCGGGTCCAGTGAGGGACAAGGTGGCGCTGGACGGGGGAGAGCTTACGGTTACCGTTGTATTGCTTCCCGGCAATCCAACGCAAGTATTGGCATCACTGATTGCAGTGATCGTGTACGTCTTCGTTGTGGCGGGACTAACGCTGACGGTGTGGCCGGTGGCAATTCCAACAAGATTGAACGTAGTAGTCCCGTCGCTGTAGCTCACATTGTATGGGCTTGCACCCGTTAAGGTGAACGTCAACGTTGAACTTCCTTGTCCTGCGCAGATAGCAGCCGGCGATGCGTTGATTGTTCCGGTAGGGATGGGATTTACGGTCACCGTTACGCTTCCTGTTCCTGTAACGGTGCAGCCATTGGCATCCGTAACCGTTCCACTCAATGTGTACGTGGTGGTGGCGGCAGGCGTAACGGCGATGGGATTCCCGGACGTATACCCAGCCAGAGGTCCTAAGCCGGTGATGGTAAATGAAAACGGACCGGTTCCTCCGACCACCGCCACAGTTAGAGAAGTACTTTGTCCGGCACAGATAGGATTTGCTCCGGCTAAACTCAGCGTAGCACTGGCGGGCGGGGTGTTCACCTGAATGGTAAGGGTATTCGTACTGAATATGGGTGTGCAAATACCAAAGGAAGCCTGAACGCTGATCGTATGACTTCCGGCCGGTAAACCGGAATAGTTGATTGTGGGGGTCGGCCCTGTTACGGTCGTAGCGGTGGACCCACCATCTACAAAAATCCGGTAGGTTACGCCGTTTTGACTAGCAGAAAGATTGACCACCAGAATATCACCGAGGCAAATACCGGGAGAGGGTGAAGAAATCGTAAAAGGGCTGGGCAATGGATCGGTGACAGGAATCGGCGCAGAGGTAAAAGAACAATTGGCAGCCGCGTCCGTTATGGTCACGACATAATTTCCCGCGACGAGGCCGGAAATGTTTTGGGTGCTGGCGGAGAAAGCGCCCGGTCCTGTCCACGAATAACCGTAGGCTCCGCTGCCGCCTGTTGGAGAAATGCTGATCGACCCGTCCGGTGCAGTGCAATTCGTGTTATTCGCTACTACCGGAGCTGAAGAGAATGAAATGTTAGGTGAAATATTGGCAATGGCTTGGGACTGAACGGTGCTTCCGTCTACATCCTGGGCGACGACGATATAGGTGTTGGGCTTGAGACCGGTAAAGGTCTCGGTCAGTCCCGCTGAGGTAGTTCGGATGAAATTGGGAGGACCAAATATTTGCAAGGTCACGCTTCCATTTGCCGTCAGGATATTGACATCAAATGAGCCATTGTTTAATCCGGCACATGCATTCTTGACGTTGGTGATTGTAAAAGTGGGCTGAGCAAACGCACATGTTACGCCCAATAGCAGTGAGAAAGCTATCAAAAGTCTTTTTAAGGCTCTTGTCATATTACTTGATCGCTACTTTTATGTGCTTGGGGCAGAATTCTCCTTCTTTTGCTTCCGTTATCACCAGCACATAATCACCAGGGGAAAGATCTTTTATTTCTTCGACCGTAAGATCCAACCGGTTGTCCTCCTTCTTTGGTGCAATGAGAAAAATCCTGAACTGATGCGAATTCCCCTCAATAGTAACCGTTACTGACCCATCTTTCTGATTAGTCGTATTTTTAACCTCTGCGGTGGCCTTAATCTCTTTGCAGGGATTTTGGGCCATCGCCAAACCTTCAGGAAATAACGTCAGCAATAAACTGATTGCTAACAAGTTCAGTAATTTCATCTCAAGAGAATATTCAGATATTTGCTTAAATCTAGATAACCTTCAAAAATTTAATGTAACCCGATAAATCCTATAAAAATGGCGCTAATGCAAAAAATAACCAATCTGTAATGTGACATTACCCCATTCAGGTAATATTTAGCTTAAAAAATGTCTCTTTTCAAAACCTCCTATTGAGAATCTCGCTCATAATAAATGCTTTTCTGAATCCTGCAGGATTTCGGATCTCTTCAGCAAGGTCAGCGGCCAAACTACGGCGCTGCGCGTGCTGATAACCCTTGAACTGTCCAAACCGGACAACCGTATCCTCCAGCTTTAGCGTCTCTTCCAGCGAAGGCCTGTAAAATGCTTCCTGCTTAGCCTTCTCATAAATATCGGATGTCTGCTGCGGTTGCGGATAATGGTAGTCCGTTCGTTCTAAACTCTTTGCTTCCTCCTTAAGATCATCATCATAGTCTAGTACTTCAACTGTTTTGGAGGGAGCCGGTTTTGGTGGGGGGGCCTTGGATGCCTGAATTTCACGCAATAACTCTTCAAACGTCATCGGTTTCGGACGCTGATCCATCTCCTGATGTGGTTGTGATGGCATAGCTGTGGCGTCCTTTTCAACCGGTCCGCGTTTCTTGCGGGCCCGGGCGATGAGGGTTACCACGATCACGAGCAACCAAATCCAAAACTGAATATTATTCATCTGATTCAAAGATAGCGAAATAATTGAAAAAACAGCGTTTCAGGTGCCCGAGGACCCTGTATTAAATGTGGATGAATTGAGAATAGCATATTTTCCATTTGCCATTCATACGGTTATCTTTGCCGACTTAATCGGGATGAACAACCACTAATCAGGAACGTATTCATGCAGTTATCGAAGTTGGAGATCAAGGGGTTTAAGAGTTTTGCAGACAAAGTAGTAATCAATTTTGACGAGGGAATTACAGGCATCGTAGGTCCGAATGGCTGTGGAAAATCCAACGTTGTTGATTCCATTCGTTGGGTGCTGGGAGAGCAAAAGACCAGCGCGTTGAGATCGGAGAAGATGGAAAACATCATCTTCAACGGGACGAATCAGCGTTCCGCCCTTCAAATGGCGGAGGTTTCCCTGACGATCAATAACACCAAGAACATCCTGCCCACCGAATATTCTCAAATCACAATCACGAGACGCCTTTACCGCTCCGGGGAAAGTGAATATTTGCTCAATGGCGTATCCTGCCGGTTAAAAGATATTACCAATTTGTTTCTCGACACGGGGGTGGCTTCCAACAGTTACGCCATTATTGAGCTGGGGATGGTGGATGATCTCCTTAACGACCGCGATAATTCGCGCCGTATGTTATTTGAAGAAGCGGCCGGGATCTCGAAATTCAAGAAGCGTAAAAAGGAAACGCTGAGGAAACTGGAAGATACCGATACCGATCTGGAACGCGTGGAAGATTTGCTGTTCGAGATAGAAAAGAACATGAAGAGTCTGGAAAAGCAAGCCAAGCAGACGGAGACCTATTATAAGATCAAAGAAGACTATAAGGAGAAGAGTATCCAGTTGGCCAAAACGGTGGTGCACAAGCAGAAAGAAAAATTCAACGCCGTCAGCAAGGAAATCAATTCGGAAAATGACAGGAAAATCCATCTCGCGGCTTCTATAGCGGAACGGGAAGTGCTGATTGAAAAGTCAAAAGCCGATTTGCTCATTAAAGAAAGAACCTTATCTACCCGTCAAAAAGGAATTAACGAATACGTTGGCCAGATCCGGCAGCACGAAAGTGAGAAGCAAATCAAAAATGAACGCCTGCGTTTCCTTGGCGATCGCATCAGCAACCTCACCGACCAGATCGACCAGGACAAAAAAAGTAATGAGCGGGCACGGTTCAGCATCCAAAGCCTGGAAACTGAAAAAGAATCAGCCGAGTCGATTCTAAAAGACCTTACGGCCAAGGTGGACGTGCTGAAACACGAGTACGACGCTCAGAAAGCGACTACCTATTCACTGCAAGGTGAAGTCGACGCATTGCGCCAGGTGCATCGCAGCAAGCAAGAAGAGTTTTTCCAGTTTACCAAGGCAGCAGAGATCCGTGAGATCCAGGTTACTTCTTTCAAACAAGAACTCGAGCGCACCGCGTCCGATACCAACCAGCAAAGTGCAAACCTTGTTGAATTTGAGAAAAAACTCGTACTCCTTCAGGATGAAATCCAGGAAAAGAATGCCACCCTCGACAAACTTAAGCACGAGGAGGACGAAATCATCCTGCGCATCGCTTCCCTGGAAAAGACGATCGACATGATCCGGGAGGAGATGAATGAACACAGCCGCAAGCTTGATGCCCGTCAAAATGAATACCAGCTCACAAAATCACTGGTTGAAAACCTGGAAGGATTCCCGGAGGCCATTAAATTCCTGAAAAAGAACCTGGGCTGGACAAAGAATGCTCCTCTTCTTTCAGACATTCTATCTACCAGCGAAGACTACAAAGTCCCCATCGAGAATTACCTGGAACCCTATCTCAATTATTATGTTGTCGATCACGAGGCCGAAGCGTATGAGGCCATCAATATTCTGAGTGACGCGAGCAAAGGCAAGGCAAACTTTTTTATTCTGGATGCTTTTGAAAAGTTTCATGCCACTCCCATCCAAATGTACCCTAATGCGTTTCCCGCCACGCAGATCATTGAGTTCGATCCGAAATATTCGAAACTCATGGCGCACATCCTGGACAAGGTTTACGTCTATGAAGGCGATATCCGGACCATTCCGGCGGATGACGACAACACATTCATAACCAAAAGTGGAAAAGTAACGCGTAGAAAATTCAGCTTGTCGGGGGGATCTGTCGGATTGTTTGAGGGCAAGAAAATTGGCCGGGCCAAAAATTTAGAAAAACTCGACAGAGAGATAAAAGAACTTACTAAAAAAGTCGAAGACATCCGGCACAGTCTCCTTGACCGCCAGCGCGAACTGGAGCGGTTGCGCCAAAACACCCTCAAGCATCAAATTGAAGAAGCACAAAATACCATCAAACTGGTTAATGATGAGTACATCTCCATCCGGACCAAGCAGGAGCAGTTCTCCAACATGCTCAATAGCACCGACTTGCGGAAGGAAGACATTCTGGAGAAAATTGACGGGCTCCTTAAGGAACTGGATGAACTAAAGCCAAAAGCCCAGGTTGCCCAGCATGAACTTGAACAGCAGGAAGAAAAACTGAAGTTCATTACCAATGACCTGGCTGCCCAAAATGATTTACTGGGTCAGAAATCCGCCGCGTACAACGAGCAGAACATTTTCTCCCACCAGCAGGAGAACAGGGTGAAGAGCGTCGAACAAGAGGTCCGCTTCAAGCAGGAGTCAATGGACCAAAGCACACAGCGCATTGAAGTCAATGTCGACGAGCTCAGGAAGAACCAGGAAGAAACAAAAATCATCGTCGAGACTACCCAAAGCAATGACACCGACCTCATTGGCATGTATGCCGAAAAGGAGGACATGGAAAAAGGGTTGAGCGAGGCGGAGAAAGAATATTATTCCAGCCGGGGAGAAATTGACCAGTTTGAAAAAGACCTGAGGGAGATTCAACATCAGCGTCAGACCATCGACACGCTGCTCATGGAACTGCAAAATCAGGCCAGCGAAAGCAAATTGCAATTGAATTCCGTGAAAGAACGCCTTTCCGTGGAGTTCAATATTGATCTGGATGCGATCACGGAGCTGAATTCACCGGAGGAGGCCGAACCACCCGTTGCCCTCGACGAGGAAAAACTGCGCGACCAGGTTACCAAAATCCGGGAGAAACTCGACACCCTGGGACCGATCAACCCGATGGCCATGGAGGCCTACAACGAAATCAAACAACGCAACGATTTCATCATCGCCCAGAAAGAGGATCTGCTGAAAGCCAAAGAATCCCTTTTCAATACCATTCATGAAATTGAAATTGTGGCGAGCCAGACGTTTATGGATGCCTTTGGTAAAATAAAGGATCATTTTACACACGTATTCCGGTCTCTGTTTAACGAAGGAGACGAGTGTGATTTGAAATTGGTCGATCCATCAAAGCCGCTTGACTCCGAAATTGACATCATTGCCAAGCCGAAAGGCAAACGTCCCCTTACGATCAATCAACTTTCCGGAGGGGAGAAAACGCTTACCGCCACAGCCCTCTTGTTCTCCATGTACCTGTTGAAGCCTGCTCCTTTCTGTATTTTTGATGAGGTGGATGCACCGCTTGACGATGCCAACATCGACAAGTTCAACACGATCATCCGGAACTTCAGCAAGGACAGCCAGTTTGTTATCGTCACGCACAACAAGCGGACCATGACTACTACTGACGTAATTTACGGGATAACGATGGTTGAAAAAGGAATTTCACGCGTGGTACCCGTTGATTTGCGGGAGCTAGCGTAAATTTTTCACCGCGGAGGCGCAGAGACGCAAGGAAGGCGCAGAGTCATTTTCAAATTCGGTTTTCCTTTATTTTTCAAAAAATCAGACCAGTATCCGTAGGCCGGCCTGTTGATGCTCAACATTATTGCCCGCGTCTAACGGGCTGGGCTGATGTATTAGGGGCGGATTTAAACAATTAACTAACTATTTCTTGACCACTGCGTCTTCTTTGCGCCCCTGCGCCTCCGCGGTGAAAACTTCAACTTGATCTTTGCGGTTTAATTTTTAATTTTAAGCGTAATGGCGGGCGCCGAATATGCGTAGATTTCTACTCTTTGTATTCATTTTAATTTATTCTTTTACACAAGGGCAGACCCAGCGCCTTACGGGAAAGGTAACGTCGGCCGCCGAGCCGTCGGGGATGCCCGGTGTTACGGTGGTGGTCAAAGGCACTACCACCGGAACCATTACGGATGTATCGGGAGGGTTTAGCCTCGACGTGCCGTCCGGTGCCACTCTTGAATTTTCTTTTGTCGGCTATACCTCCCAACGGGTGATCTATACCGGCCAGCCGACGATTTCCATTCTCCTGGAAGAACAGACCAGCGAATTAGGCGAGATCGTAGTGGTGGGTTATTCCTCCATGGACAAAAAAGATATAACGGGCGCGGTCACTACGATCAGTGCCGACAAGCTGAAGGACCTTTCGGTGAACGGTCTCGACCAGGCTTTACAGGGACAAGCTCCGGGGGTACAGGTAACCCAATCCTCCGGAACTCCGGGCGGTGGAGTTTCCGTTCGCATCCGGGGTGTTACTTCTATCAGTGCCGGCAGCCGGCCCCTCTATGTTATTGACGGGATACCCGTAGAAACCGGTGCTTTGTCGTCCCGGGATTTTGGCGGACAAAATGATAATGCCCTGACGCTGATCAATCCCAATGATATGGAAAGCTATACCATTCTTTCCGATGCCTCTGCGAAAGCCCTTTATGGATCGCGGGCCTCCAACGGTGTGATTGTCATTACCACCAAACGCGGCAAGAATGGTGCGACCAAAATCTCATTTGACGTGCAGCGCGGAATTATTGACCCGGTGAAGACATTGAAGCTGTTGAATGCCACACAACTGCTCGATTTACAACGGGAAGCGGTAACCAACGCAGGCCAGAATCCGGATGGGCTCGGATTAATACCCGGGGTTACCGATGCCGTTAATACCGACTGGCAAAAAGCAGTAATGCGAAGGGGAATCGTGCAGCAGTATCAGATGTCCGCCACCGGTGGAAATGAAAACACCAAATTCTACATGAGCGGAAGCTACCGGGATGAAGAGGGAGTTCAAATCAACAATAAATTTCAACGGATCAGTTTCACCACGAACCTCGATCAAAAACTCACGGAAAAATTGTCCGTTGCAACGGGCATTACGCTTTCGCGGTCATTTAACAAGAGAGTGAAAGGCGATAACTTTTTGGATGGTGTCTATTCCGGTGCGCTCAAAAGCCTGCCCTATTACACGCCCTATGATGAAAACGGTGCCCTGGTAGGACCATCCTCGATTTTGTATGCCGGCTTTCCGAATTTCAATCCGGTAGCACAGGCCCTCCTGCCTCGTTTCAATACCCTTACCATCAAAGCGCTGGCCAACATCAACGCCACTTACCTGATCAAGCCCAACTTAAGACTGAAGGCGCAGGCAAGCCTGGACTACAATAATGTTACCGAAGACCAGTATGAATCTTCACAGACTGCCATCGGAGGATTCCTTCCGAGTGTGGGAGGAGAAGGCTACGGTGTTTTTTCGGCTCAAACGCTAAGTAACATTAACACGTATGTTACGCTTTCCTACAACAAGGATTTTTCCGAAAAACACAGACTGAATGCGGTGCTGGGTACCGAACTGTTCCAGAATTTCGCCACGGGTGGAAATCTTCAGGGAAGGTTATTCCCCAGCGATGATTTTACATACATCCAGTCGGCCGGGATTGTCGATGCAGGCTCCTCCTTCCGGGACCCTCCCCACAGCATTCTGTCATTCTTTGGAGACGCCCATTATGATTACAGCGACCGAATCCTCGTCACAGCCAGTTTCCGGACCGATGGTTCTTCCAACTTCGGTCAAAATCATCGCTTTGGTTATTTTCCAGCACTTTCCGCAGCGTGGCGGATTTCAGAAGAGAAATTCTTCAAATCCGATTTTGTCAATAATCTCAAACTGCGCGCGAGCATAGGTCTCACCGGGAATGAACGGATTGGTGCTTTTAATTTTTTGGGGACCTGGGGCAGTTCTACCTACAGCGGAAGCACGGGTGTCTCTCCCAACAATGTTGCCAATCCCAATATCAAATGGGAGACAACACGCGAATTGAATGTCGGTCTTGATGCCGGAGTGTTGGAAGGTAGGATTCAAGGTGTGCTCAATGTCTATTACAACAAGACCTATGACTTGCTTTTGTTGAAGCCTTATCCCTTTACAACCGGGTTTAGCGGTATTACCGACAACATCGGACAAATGGAGAATAAAGGCATTGAATTCAGCCTTACCACGGTCAACATCGAAGGCAAATTACGGTGGTCGACGACACTGAATATATCAAAGAACCTGAACAAGATTTTGTTCCTGGCCGATTCTACTCCTTTATATCGGGGGTATACAGGGGCGGGTGTAGATGGTACGAATATTATTAAGAAAGGGGAACCACTCGGTTCTTTTTGGGGGCTGAATTACCTGGGGGTAAATCCCGCCACGGGAAACGCAATGTATCAGGACCGGAATAAAGATGGAATCATCAACAATGCGGACGCCATGGTCATCGGCAACGCTCAAGCCAAATTCACAGGAGGCATTACCAACCGGTTTCAATACGAAGGCTTCGATTTGTCTATCTTCTTCAATTTTTCAGTTGGAAATAAAGTCCTGAATTTCACGAAAGCTTCGCTGGTCAATATGGGGGGCGACATACAAACCAACCAATCCGTCGATGCCCTGCGGCGATGGCAAAAACCCGGGGATGTCACCGACATTGCCCGTTACGAATTGAATAGTACAGTCAATAATTTGCACAGCAACAGATTACTGGAAGATGGCTCCTATCTGCGATTGAAAAACCTGAACATCGGTTACACCTTGCCTTCTAAAATGATCCATACACTGATGCTGAGCCAGCTTAGAATCTATCTGTCGGCCACCAACCTCTGGACGTATACCAAATACTCCGGGGCAGACCCCGAAATAAGTACCCTGGACGGATCCACGGCCGCACAGGGTATTGATTTTTTTACCCTGCCGCAGGTACGGACTATTGCCGTTGGACTTAATGCGACCTTGAAATGAAAAGCTGCATTTACATCCTTTCAACATTTCTCCTCGTCCTGCTGAGCGGCGCTTGTACTCATGTCCTTGAACCAAAACCCATTGACCTTCTGACGGACGATGTTGTTCTGAACGAGCCGAAAGACGTACCGAAAGCAGAAATAGGATTGTACAGTGCATTTCGCCCAATCATACCCGGCGTCGTTATTGCCGGGGATGCCACCGCCGACATGCTGACGCACAACGGAACCTTTACTCAGTACCGCGAACTCAGTACGAAGGAGATCACGTCCGCGAATGGATCGGTTACGGCGTTGTGGGGCAGTATCTATAACACGATCTATCTCGCCAACTTCATATTGGAACGGCTTCCAACAGTACCCGGAGTAAAAACCGCAGATCGAAACCGGGTTTTGGGGGCCGCGCATTTCTTGCGTGGCTATGCCTATTTCACGGCCCTGTATACGTATGGAGGAGTTCCAAAGGTATTGACCACTTCAATTGAAACGAACAGGAATATCCCGCGTGCTTCGACCGACGAGATTTTGAGTTTGATTGAGGATGACTATGCTCAGGCACTCGGTCTCCTGCCTCCGGTTCCCGTCAATACAGCCTATGCGGGCCAGTTTACTGTTAAGGCCGCTCTCGCCAGGCTGAACCTGTATTTTGGAAATTGGGCGAAAGCGGAAAGCCTTGCAACGGAAGTGGTTAAGTCAAAATTATATTCACTGGACACCGCTTTTTCTATTATCGTAAAGAAGGATTTTCCAGCCGAGTCTATTTTTGAAGTGGGCTATACACTCTTTGACGATCCCGGTACCGATAACAATATTGGGCTAAATAATCTCTTCCTTGGCAGGCGGGAAATAATCCCATCCAACCAAACGGTTCTGGCCTTGTCCTCCGCCGAATCCGGAGATCGTTTTTCTACCATCGTGTTCGATCCGGCCAAGCTGAAAGGCAGTGATAACGGTTGGTCAGTCGCCAAATACGGAACAAAGGATGAGGATAATAATAACGTCACGGTATTCCGGCTGGCCGAAATGTACCTGATCCGGGCAGAGGCGAGAGCACAACAAGGTAATGTCACCGGAACGGGCAGTGCGATGGACGACATCAATGTTTTGAGGGACCGGGCGAATGCCCCGTTGATTACGGCAGCCACACAAAGTCAAATGATCCTGTTGATTGAAAAGGAAAGACTGTATGAGCTTGCTTACGAAGGCCATCGCTGGTACGACCTGGTAAGGACGGGCAGAGCCAATGCGGTCATGACCGCCTTCTCACCCAATTGGAAAGATACGGAAGACTTGTGGCCCATTCCCCAGCGTGAATTGTTGAATAATCCCGCACTGGTGGGGAATCAAAATCCGGGATATTAACACGATGAAAAAGGTCATTTCATTATCTTATGTGTTGTTGGTGATCCTGGGTTGTGAGACCCAGCACATTATCTTTAAGGGTCCTTATTTCATTCGGTTTACCGAAACCGCCTCCTCACAAAAAGAAAGTCACAGTACACCAATCAATATTGAACTTCACAATGCAGGTCCGGCGCTGGATGAAGACATCATTATCTCCTATACCATCAGCGGAGATGCAAGGGAAGGGATTGATTATTCCATCGTAGGCGAACGCGGGCAGGTTACGATCAAGCAAGGAGACTATTTTGGCAACATCAGCGTCCAGTTAATTAACAACTCCAATAATATTTTGCGGAGCCAGGATGTCATTTTCACCCTTCAAACGGTCAGCACCGGGAAATTGCAAATTGGCCAGGGGGAAAGTGCCATCGGAACGGTTTATACATTAACCATTGTGGACGATTGTATTTTGGGAGGTGACTATATTGGACACCGTGGATCGCCAACGGTGGGAGACATTACCATTGCGAGCACCGACTGTGAAACGTACACGCTCTCCAACTGGAACATCAATGTCTTCTCGACAGCGACGGTAATGCCCCTAAAATTTGTTGACAATGCGGACAATACCCTGACGATTCCCATGCAGGAAGATCCGCAACTGAGTCCTGACCTGGCTACCATTCAAGGGACGGGTGTTGTTGATCCGACTACCCGGAACATTATCATGACCATCACGCTTGTCGATTATACCGACCAGCCCGTAGTAACATTTACCTTAACCCCCAACTGATTATGGGTAAATACAGCACCGCGTTGGTAATGATTATTTTTCAACTCACGGGCATCTTTTCCTGCTCGGAAGAATTGAAGCCTACACCCTATGTCTATACAAAAATTTTTACTGGAGAGAACTCGAAAACCTGGAAGTGTAAATTTCTGGAACAAACTTTAAATGGGAGTATCACGGATACGTTTACCGTGTCCTGTTCTACCGATGATCTCTATACCTTCTTTGCCAATCCGGAACATTCTTATCAGGTTAAAACCGGCTCAAAGAAATGCTTTACTACACCTGAGGCCGATGTGATCAATGATACCTGGAATTTTAACAATGCTTCCGCCACGCTTTCCATGATCCTCCCCTTCTTTGACGACACTTCCCCATTACCGTTCATCCTGATCGATGTAACTAAGAGCAAAATGGTAACGGAGATTTTCTTAGATCAAAACAATACCGAGAGTTACCGTATCCATTTTGAGTCTACCAATGAAAATTAAGGTCACCATCATGAAGATTGGCTTTTTCCTGATCCTCTGCTTGAGTATCGGGGGGACGACGGCAAGCCTGGCGCAATCCGTTCCTGCTGGTTTGGGTACGACCCCTCCACCCCGGTGCGCCACGATGGAACAAGACAGCATCAACCGCCTTCGCTACCCCGGCCGCCCTACCCTGGACGATTTCGAAGATGCTATTCGAATAAGGGTGAACGAAATAATTGCAAGGAACAAAGCAGGAAGGACCCAGGCCACGGTTGTCACCATTCCGATCATTGTCCATGTCGTGAACAATGGTGAAGCAATAGGCACGGGACTAAATATCAGTCAGGCTCAGGTTCAGGCCCAGATCGACGTTCTCAATGAAGACTATCGCAAAAAAGTCGGCACGCCGGGCGGCAGCAGCACCAACCCGGTAGCGGCCGATATCGAGATTGAGTTCTGCCTTTCTCCCGTGGACGAGAATGGGAATCCGATGG
>Ga0193718_1000252_pt1 | contig 12703 bp, 7 predicted proteins | sample U2a1metaG_FD_144918 | JGI IMG/M metagenome (GOLD analysis project Ga0193718, IMG submission 144918) | Soil microbial communities from a riparian zone of the East river system, Colorado, United States - U2a1 | ecosystem: Environmental > Terrestrial > Soil > Riparian zone | place: USA: East River... | reverse complement strand
GATTACTTCGCCCACTGGCTCTCCTTCGCTCAACGCACCGATCGGAGCAAGCTGCCGAAAATTTATTTCGTCAACTGGTTCCGCCGCGGCGCCACCGGGAAATATTTGTGGCCGGGCTTTGGCGAGAACAGCCGCGTGCTCAAATGGATTTGCGAACGCATCGAAGGCACCGGCAAAGCCCAGACGACCGCCATCGGGAATCTCCCCGCGCCGGATGCCCTGGATGTGTCCGGTTTGACTGTGACAGCCGAAGACGTGAAAGAGCTCACTTCCGTGGACGTGGCAGGATGGAAGAAAGGGCTTTATGAAGTGGAAACAAACTTCGCCAGGTTCGGAAATCACTTGCCGGTCGAATTAACGAAACAGCTCGATGACTTGCGCAAACGCCTGGAAAATTAATCAGCGCGCTTATTTTTATATCCTTACCCCCGGACGTAACGGTCTGGGGATTTTTTTTAATTTCCACTTGCGCAAGTTTTGATGCGGCATAGGTTACACCCTGAGGATTTATCACTAACAAGTTAACTTATGAGCGATCTAAAATTTTCCTGTCCGTCCTGCGGCCAGCATATTCAATGTGAGGAATCGCATGCTGGCGAAAAGATTCCCTGTCCGGGCTGCGCCTTGCTGATTCGCGTCCCCACCGACGCCCCGGTCGTCCGCAACACCTCGGCGCCCGCGACAACTCTGCCCCCAACTGCCACCGCTCCTGGGATGGCGATCATCCCCACACTGGAAGAAAACTTTTTAGCTGAGTCCGGAACGCCTTTGCCCACAACGCCTCCGGTCACGGAACGCGAGCAACAAATCGCCGCGGCGCGCGCAGCTCACCCCTTGTTGCCCAGCTCCCAGGTCAAACCCCGCCTATCGTTCATTCTTTCCGGCGGTGCTGCCCCGGCTGCCCAGGAAAATGAATCCGCGTCACACAGCGTCGAGCAGAAGCATTCGGAACATCCATCTCCCGAAACTAACTCCCATCACGAATAGCGCTGCGCAGGTTCGAATCACTGATTTTCCCGCGCCATGGCATTCCCGGCAATCCAACCGGTTGTCCAGGCAGCCTGGAAATTGAATCCGCCAGTGATGCCGTCAATATCCAGCAATTCGCCCGCGAAAAATAATCCCGGGCAAATGCGGCTCGCCATCGTTTTGAAATCCACCTCGCCCAGTTTGACTCCGCCGCAGGTCACGAACTCATCCTTGTTCAAACTTTTGCCGCTCACGGGAAAATCACTGCGCAATAATTCCTGAATCAATTTGTGCTGCGCGGGACGCGAGAGCGCCGACCAGCGCGTCTCGCGCGGGATGCCCGCCGCGAGGACCAGTTGCTCCCACAAGCGCGCCGGCAGCGGAGCGACGGACGAATTCACAACCAGGCGCGCCGGCTGCGAGCGGCGGCGCGTCTCAAATTCCCGGGCAAGTTGTTCGTCATTGAAGCGCGGCAGCCAGTTCACCCGCAACGCGTAACGATAATCCATTTTATGCAACACGCGTGCGCCCCACGCGGACAAACGCAGAATGACCGGCCCGCTCAAACCCCAATGGGTAATCAACAACGCGCCGCGCTCGCGCAGTTTGGTTTCCGCGACGGATACTTCAACCGATTGAACGGAGACACCGGCCAGCGCTCGCAACCAGGGAGTAGAAACGTGAAACGTGAACAAAGACGGCACCGGCATTTCCAAAGTGTGCCCGAGCGTCACCGCCAATTGCCCCAGCGCCGGCGTCCGGCAGCCGCCCGTTGCCAACAGCAACTGATCGCAGTCCAGTGTTTCGCCACTGGACAAAGTCAGTTCAAAGCCGCCGCCGGATTTTTTTGCGACGCGCTCCACGCCACAATTGGATCTCAATTTCACATTTTTTTCCCGCGCGGCATTGAGCAGGCAATCAATGATGGTTTGCGATGAGTCCGTGACGGGAAACATGCGGCCGTCGCTTTCGGTTTTCAGCTTCACGCCCCGCGCCGCGAACCACGCCACGGTGTCGCTCGCCTGGAATTGTTTCAACGGCGCTATCAATGCCCGTTCGCCGCGGGGAAAACGCGTGGCGAATTCCCGTTCGTTAAAGCAGTCGTGCGTGACGTTGCAACGACCGCCGCCGGAGATTTTGACCTTCGTGAGAAATTGCGAGGTCTTCTCAAGAATCACGATTTCCGCCGAGCTGTGCGCCTCGGCGCAAGCCAGCGCCGCGAAAAATCCCGCCGCGCCGCCGCCCACGATTGCAATTCTCCCGGAAGTCATTGGCGATTACGGCAAGACCGCCGGCGACGATTTGTCCGTTTTGGTTTTGATTTTCAAATTGTCGGAACTCAGCGTCGGTGAACTCACCGTCAATTCGATGGTTCCCTGCTGGCGGGCTGCCTGGACAATGACCTGCGCGAATCCATTGAACGCCCTTCGCTGGAGGGCCTTGTCGGGTTCATGGCTGCTGGGATCACCGTTACCCACACCGATGATTTGTCCCGGCCCCCTCAATTCAAATCGGATTAGATTGTTCGCTCCCGTCGCCGCTCCGCCGCTCTCATCCATCACCGAAACATCGACGATGCTCAAGTCCTGGCCATCGGCTGTAAGGGTGGTGCGGTCCGGGTGCAATTTTAGGGCGGCGGGCGAGCCGGAGGTTTCAACTTTTGTTTCCGCCACCACCTTCGTCCCCTGGTAACCTTTCGCGCTCAAGACACCCGGCGCGTAAGCCACATTCCAATCCAGGTATTCGTTTTCCGGCATGAATTTTCTGCCCAGGCTTTTGCCGTTGAGGAAAAGCTCCACTATCTGGCAATTGCTGAAGCAGCGGACGAGGTTTGTCTTTCCTCCGTTGCCAAGCAAACTCCAGCCCGCCGTTAAATGCAGCACCGGCTGGTCCGTCCACCAGGCCTGATAGTAATAATAGATGTCCTTGGGGAACCCGCAGGTGTCCATCAGGCCGAAATGCGAGCTGATGCACGGCCATTTGTACGGCGTCGGCTCGCCGCGATAATCAAAACCCGTCCACACAAAACCGCCGCTCGTGAAGGGATGCTTTGCGTAATAGGACCACCAGGTCCATGGCTTTTCCACACCGTTCTCGCCGTACGCCGCCACGTACCCGCGGCTTTTGTCGTCGGCATAAATCCCGCGCGTCGTGCGCGTGCTCGCAGTTTCGGTGCCGATGGCGGGCTTGTCCGGAAATCCGATATGGTAGGCATCAATATTTCGCGTACGGTAATTGAATCCCTGCACGTCGATGACCTTGGAAAATCCTTCACCCCAGCCGCCATTCATCGCAATCGTGCAAAGGCGCGTCGGGTCGAGCTCATGCGCCAGCGCCTGCATCGGGGTAATCAATTTCACCGCGGCCTCGGTGCCGTTGGTGGCCTGCAAACGCCCTTCCTCGTTGCCCAACGACCACATGAACACGCTGGGATGATTACGGTCGCGCACGATCAATTGCCTCAAATCATCGAGCGCCAGTGGCGTCTCATCCACCCGGCGGTTTTCATCCATCACCAGCATTCCCAAATGGTCGCACGCTTCGAGCAACTCAGGCGCGGGTGGATTGTGCGACGTACGAATTGCGTTGCTCCCCATTTCCTTCAGTTTTTTGACGCGAAAATATTGCAGCGCATCCGGCATGGCCGTGCCCACGCCCGCATGATCCTGATGATTGCACGTGCCCTTAATGACGTAAGGCCGCCCGTTCAGCAGGAAACCCCTTTTGGCGTCGAACGCGACCGTGCGAATGCCAAACTCGGTTTCTTTTTGGTCAAATATTTTTCCGTCGCTCTCAATCGTAGTGACGAGCTTGTAAAGTTTGGGCGATTCCGGAGACCATAAAATCGGCGTGGGCCCGCTATAGACCGCGCTAAAGCGCGGATCTGCCGCCGCATTGCCAGCGCCGCCAAGCCAGAATGGCGCGACGATTTCCAATTTCATTTTCGAATAGTCGTCCATATTCGTTGGTTGACGATAACGGCTCAGAAGCCTCCCGTCCGGATCGAACAATTCGCATTTCAACGACAGGTCAACGGCGTTGCTTTGGTAGTTGATCAGTTGAGTCTGCACATGAATCGTGGCGGCGCCGCTCGGGACATTATTTGAAAACGAACTCCACACAAAAACCCCCTCGGGCGCGATATACAGCGGCGCGGTTTTCACCAGCCACACATGCCGGTAAATTCCCGCGCCTTCATAAAACCATCCCTCAAACCGCGACGCATCCACCCGCACGGCCAGCTCATTGGTTCCGCCGTAATTTGCAAACTTGGTGATGTCATAATGAAAACTGCCGTAGCCGCTGGGTTTCCGCCCCAAACAATGGCCATTCAGCCACACGATTGAATCGCGATACACACCGTCGAATTCCACCCCAATTCTTTTTTCCCTGGTCGGAATACGGCAATGTAAACTCACGCCGATACCAGCCAATACTGTTTTGCGGAAAATTTGTCCCCACGGCTTTGAATCCGTGTTTGAAATCGGCGTTGGTGTCGAACGGCATTTCCACGGCCCAATCGTGCGGCAAATCCAATTTGCGCCAACCGCTGTCGTCGAAATCCGGTTTCGCAAAGGAAACGTCCGCGCCGAGATTGCTCTTGAGCGGGTCCGGCAGGTCGGCGATCAGTTTCGCGCCCTGCCCAATTTCATCGAGATGCGTTTTGGAAAGATCGCTGACTTCCGGATAATCAAATTTCGCGCCCGCGTCCGGCGCATCACCGAATTGGAAACGCCAATTAAAATCCATCAACAGCCGTTCCCGCGGCGAGTCCGCCAACGCCACGAATCCAAGCATCACGATGCTCAAGACCACGATGGGTTTTATCAGCTCAATTCGGCGGAACACTGATTGCATGAGATTGGCGGCGTTGGCATCGGAACGGTTTAAAATTCGCGGGAATTGTTACGCGACACCTTGGAAACAGCAAGCGGGACCTTGGGGAAGGCCCCGGGTTTGTAACCCTTGGTGTTTTCGCATTAACAACGAATAAAAGCTGTTTTGGACGCTCTTTTTAAGGTCGCACTTCGTCCGTACAATATCGCAACCCAGTAGGCACTCCCCTTATTTGACTAATTAGAAAAGGCGCTTACATTCGACATAGAGTTAGGCGAGAAAATGAAGTCAGCAAAGATAAACAAACTCGGTGACGTAAAGACGCTGGTTAAAGGTGTTCTCGCCTGATAGGGCTTTCGGAGCCGTGTCGTTCGTCGCTGAGTGCGATGCGACGATTTGTGAGAAATGACGTATTAAAAAATCTCCCGCTGCTCGCCCTTTTGCCCCAACGCCCCCTGAAGGACCTGCTCGATCATTCCAGCGTCGAAACCTATCGCAAAGGCGCCACATTGTTCCAGGAAGGGGAAGCCTGCGAGTTTGTTTACCGGATCATCAGCGGACGTTGCGAATCATACCAGGTCCTTCCCGACGGAACACTCAAACATCTCGCGATTCTCGGCCCCGGTGATTATGCCGGTGAGCCGGATTTTTCCGGCCGGCGGCGTCATGGCACTTCCGCGCGAGTCATCACTGACAGCATCTTGCAGCAAATCCCCTGCGCGGACCTGCGCAGCCTTTTGACAAATGACGAGCGCCCGGCGGTTCCCGTCTCGGAAGTGACCGCAGCGGCCGATGTGATTGGCGAAAACCCGGCTTCGCATTCCGGACGAATCATCGTCGCGTTTTCCTTTTCCCAAAGTCTTCCGAACACATTGATCGCCGAACAACTGGCCCAATCGCTTTTCACCGAAACGGCCGAGTCGGTGTTGTTGCTGAAAATCGTTTCCGCGAAAAAAACTCCGCCCACCGATGCCTGCCAACCCCTCGACCAGGTTATGGACGGCGATTTTCATATTCGCGAAGGCCTGCCGAAAGCGAACGGATCCGTCGCCCGTCTTTCGTTGAAAATCGCCGGGAGTTCGCGCGAAGCCGAGCATGTCGCCCCGCTCCTCAGCAATCTCAGCCGTCATTTTGATTACGTGCTGGTGGAGGCGGACACGGAAAATATTTCGCTCGCCCCACTGCTCGAATTCGTCATTCAAGCGGACGCCAGCTATCTGTTTCTGAATCCGAGTCAGAACGATTTGCGGGACTTTGATTCCTTCCTCGGCGATCTTCGCTCGCGCGCGCGCGGCGATTGCTCGGACATCAATCCTGTCATCTGCCTGGCGACCGGTGAACGATTCGATGACCGGCTCAAGTTGAACAATGGTTGCGCTCATGCGTTCGTGCATGATTGTCCCGTCGCGCCCGCGAACGGTTCTACCGTGGCCGTGGAAGCGTCCGGATTTGCGCGCGATATCCGCCGCATCGCTCGTGAAATTGGCCATTGCCGCATCGGGCTTGCCCTTTCCGCCGGCGGCGCAAAAGGTCTCGCGCACATCGGTGTCATTCAAGTCCTCGAAGAAAACGGCATCGAAGTGGATGTCATCGCCGGCTCGAGCATGGGCGCCTATGTTGCCTCCGTTTGGGCGATGGGCTGCGATGGCCAGGTGATGGAAAAACTCGCGCGCGAAGTGGAAGGCCGTTGGGGACGATGGAAATTGATCGACCCCGCCTTCCCTCCGCGCAAAGGATTTATTCGCGGTGAAGCCGTCATTGCCCGCCTCCGTAAAACGCTCGGCGACGCCCACTTCTCCGATCTCGCCCGTCCCTTGCGCATTGTCGCCACCGATTTGAACACGCTCGATCGCGTCATCTTTTGCAGTGGTGAAGTGACCAAGGCCGTGCACGCCAGTTCTGCCATTCCTGGCGTGTGCGTGCCGGTCGAGATTGACGGTGAAACGTATATTGACGGCGGCGTGACCGAACCGTTGCCGATCGATGTGCTGGCCGAGATGGGTGTGGATAAAATTATCGCGGTGAACGCCCTGCCCCCTTCCGCGTTTCTCCGTTGCTGCCGCGAGAAGGAAAAAGAACAGGCGGAAATTCTCCGCACCCAGCCGGGCGCGCTCAATCTCGTCAATCGCCAGGTGAACTTTTTCGCCAACGGAAACATTCTCGACATCCTCATGAGCGCCGTGCATGGCGCGCAAATCCGCGTCGCCGAGCAAGCTGGACGCAAGGCGAGCGTCGTCCTGCGGCCGATTGCCATCGACGCGCAATGGCACGATTTCAATCATCCCGGCAAATACATCGAACTGGGGCGCCAGGTCGCCCTGCAACACCTCGAGGAACTGAAAGCCCTCGTCCATCGACCCGTCTCACGCCATGAAAACCAGCGTGTTAACCACTCATTGGCAGAAGTTGCCTGAACCGATCGTCCGCAAATTGCAGGCCGAAAAGTTGCGGCACTATCTTCGCACCACCGTTCTGCCGTTCTCGAGCCACTACCGGGAATTGTTCCGCGAAAACAAACTCGACGCCGACTCGTTCCAGACCCTGGACGATTTAAAACACGTTCCGTTCACCTCCAAAGCCGACCTGCTCAGCACGCCCGATAATCCGAAAAAAATTCGTGATTTCATTCTCGTGCCCGATAAGCAACAACTGGCTCATCGCCCCTCGACCATCCTTCAAGCCGCGTTGCATGGTCGGGAGAGCGTGATGCGCCGATTCGAACACGAATTCCGCCCGGTGTTCATGACCTGCACGACTGGTCGCTCGGCTGAATCGGTTGCCTTCACTTACAGCAATCTCGACCTGGCCAACCTCGCGCTGGCCGGCAAACGCATTTTTGAAATCTGCAATGCCGAGCCCGATTTCCGGTTGCTGAACACGTTCCCTTACGCGCCGCACCTGGCTTTTTGGCTCGCTCATTACGGCGGCATGGAATTCACGAATTTTGTGCTCAGCAGCGGCGGCGGCAAAGTTCTCGGCACGGATGGCCAACTGCGTTTCATCCGACAGTTGCAACCGCAAGTAATCATCGGCATGCCGACCTTCCTTTATCACGTCCTGCAACAAGCCGTGGACGAAGGAGTCAAGTGCCCCAACCTTCGCCGAATCGTTTTGGGCGGCGAAAAAGTCGCGCCCGGCACGCGCCGCAAACTGGCGCGGCTCGCAGCTGCGTTGGGCGCAAAATCTGTCGATGTCGTCGCCACGTATGGTTTCACCGAAGCCAAAATGGCGTGGACGGAATGTCCCTGCGCGCTTGATGAGCAAACCGGCTATCATCTTTATCCCGATCTCGGCATCATTGAAGTTGTCGATCCAAAAACCGGCGCGATTCAGCCTTCCGGCGCGCCCGGTGAGATCGTTTTCACCCCGCTCGATTCGCGCGGAAGCGTCGTGCTGCGCTATCGCACCGGCGATCTGATTGACGGCGGTTTGGTTCACGAACCCTGTCCGCATTGTCATCGCAACGTTCCGCGCCTGGTCGGAAATATTTCCCGCGCATCGGAAATCAAAACCATGCGGTTCGATAAAATCAAGGGAACGCTGGTTGATTTCAACATCCTCGAACATGTGCTGGACGATTCCCAGCATCTGGCGTCGTGGCAATTGGAATTGCGCAAGCACAATGACGACCCGCTCGAACTCGACGAACTGATTCTGCACGTTCACAAATCCGATTCGCTCGATGATGCCAAATGCGCGCGCGAACTTCGCCGTTGTTTCACGGACCGTACCGAGATTCAACCCAACCGGATTGTTTTTCATGACAGCGAGGAAATGTCCCACCTGCTTGGCGTCGGCGCGCAATTAAAGGAGGACAAAATCGTGGATCATCGGCCGCAAAGTGGCACGGGCATCCTGCCCGTGCGAACCGAACCAAATGGGCAAGACGCCCCTGCCACCAAGGAGGTCCCAGCATGAATGCCCAACGGCTCGTTATCGTGGACGGCGTCCGCACACCCTTTTGCAAGGCCGGCACGGACCTCGCGCATCGCGGCCCCGAGGACCTTGGCCGCGTCGCCGTCAATGCACTGCTCACGCGCACCGGCCTCGACCCCGCGCTCGTGGATGAAGTCATCTTCGGCTGCGTTTCGCAACCCGCGGATGCCGCCAACGTCGCGCGCGTCATCGCTCTGCGCTCAGGGATCCCGGAGAGCGTTCCCGCCATGACCGTCCATCGCAATTGCGCTTCCGGCTGCGAAGCGCTCACGCAAGCAGCGGAAAAAATAAACGCCGGGCGCGGTTCCATCTTTATCGTCGGCGGAACGGAAAGCATGTCGCAGGTGCCGTTGCTGTTTAAGCAAAGCACCGCCGAAAAATTCGGACGTCTTGCCCGCTCAAAAAGTTTCGGGCAAAAACTCCGGAACCTTGCCTCCTTCCGCCCCTCCGATTTTCAACCCAGAATTGGCTTACTGATGGGCCTGACGGACCCGGTTTGCGGGTTGAACATGGGCGAAACCGCCGAAATATTGGCGCGTGAATATGAAATTTCCCGCGAGGAACAGGATGCCTTCGCCCTGGAATCTCATCGTCGCGCCGCCGCCGCCGGCGCGCGGCTCGCCGAGGAAATTTGCCCGATTTACGTCAACGGCCACCGGCCCGCCGCGGCCCTGCTCCAGGACAACGGCCCGCGCGCGAATCAATCGACCGAAGCGCTCGCGAAACTGAAACCCGTTTTTGATCGTCGCACCGGCACCGTCACCGCCGGCAACGCCTCCCAGATTACCGACGGCGCGGTCGCCCTGCTGGTCATGAGTGAAGAGAAGGCCTCGCTCTTGGGCCTGCGACCACTCGGCGCCCTCACTGCCTATGCTTATGCCGGCTGCGATCCGATGCGCATGGGTCTCGGCCCCGTTTACGCCATGGCGAAAATCCAAGAGCAAACCGGCCTCGACCCCACCAGCGCTGACATAATTGAAATCAACGAGGCTTTTGCCGCGCAAACTCTCGCGGTGCTGACCTGCTCGGCCTCCGTGGATTTCGCACGCAAACAGTTGCATCGCGACCGAGCGCTGGGAGAAATCCCGCGCGAAAAACTCAACGTAAACGGCGGCGCCATCGCCCTCGGCCATCCGGTCGGCGCGACCGGCGCGCGCCTGATCCTCACCAGCTTGAAAGAATTGCGTCGTCGAAACCAAAAACGTGCCCTTGTCTCCGCCTGTGTTGGCGGCGGCCAGGGCGTGGCACTTTTATTGGAAGCCTTATGACACCATCAAACGTCGTGGAACTCACCCCAACGAATTCCCCCATTAATTTGGAGCGCCGGCATCCCTCCCTGAAAAGCCCAAGTCCAACCAGTGCTGGTGCTCCAAATCTTCGTCGCGAGATCAACGCGGAACAAATCTGCATTTTGACCTTTGACCGTCCCGGCTCCTCCGCGAACATTTTTGACCGCGCGACCCTGAATGAACTGAATGAGCAACTCGATTTCGTCGCCGCCCATTCTGAGCTCAAGGGATTGGTCCTGTGCAGCGCGAAGAAATCCATTTTTATCGCGGGCGCCGATTTGCATTCCATTGCGGCGGAAACGGACCCGGCCAAATTGCGTGAAATGATTGAGTTCGGTCAGGCCGTGTTCAATCGCATCGCGGCGCTGCCCCTCGTGACCGTCGCCGCCGTTCACGGCGCGTGCGTCGGCGGCGGCTTTGAAATTTCCCTGGCTTGTGATTGGCGCGTGGCCTCGACGGATAAAGCCACGCGCATCGGTTTGCCGGAAACGCAAATCGGACTTATTCCAGCGTGGGGTGGCTCCACGCGCTTGCCTCGCCTAATAACCCTCCCGAAAGCGCTCGACGTCATCCTCGCTGGAAAAACCCTCGCCGCAAAACAAGCCCTTAAATATGGAATGGTGGACGCGCTCGTCCCCCGCGAATACCTTCTCGAAAGCGCGCTTAAAAAAGTGTACGCCGGCAAACCGCATCGGCCGCGCCACGGTTTGACGAATAATTTTCTGACCGCCGCCGCGGTCGCCGCGTATTTGCGCCCGAAACTGAACAAAAAAACGCGCGGCCATTATCCCGCCGTTCAAAAAGCCCTCGAAGTCGCGACGCGCGGCATCAGCCAGTCCGTGACCGCTTCCTTACGCCTCGAAGTCGAAGGCATCATGGATCTCACGCAAGGCCAGACCACCCGCAATTTGATCCAGCTTTTTTTCCAGCAGGAACGCGCGAAGAAATTAACCGTCGAACAGCCTGCCAGCCCGTCTCCGGAAAAAATAATCAAAATCAAAAGCACTGCCGTCGTGGGCGCCGGCGTGATGGGCGCCGGCATTGCGCAATGGCTCAGCGCCAAGGGCCTGCATGTGATCCTGCGCGACATTAAACCGGAATTTATCGCCAAAGGCATGTCGAACATTTCCCGCCTCTACACTGAAGGCGTCAAACGCCACGTCTTTACGCCCACCGAAGTGCGCGCGGGACTGGATCGCATTTCCCCCGCTGCAACCGAAGTGCCGCTCCACCACACGGACCTCGTCATCGAGGCCGCCGTGGAAGACATGGCGCTCAAAAAACAAATTTTCCGCAAACTCGAAGCTGCGGCTAACGACGAAACTATTCTGGCGACCAACACCTCCGCCCTGTCCGTGGCCGAACTCGCCGCCACCGCCGCCCATCCCGAACGTGTTGTTGGCATCCATTTCTTCAATCCAGTGCACCGGATGCAATTGGTTGAAGTGGTTCGCGCGCCTGCCACAAACCCGGCAACAGTCCAGCGCGCGATCCAATTTGTGCAGCAGCTCGGCAAACTGCCGCTGCTCGTCAACGACAGCCCCGGCTTCCTGGTGAACCGCATCCTGGTTCCGTACTTGATCGAGGCCGGGCTGTTGTTCGAAGCCGGCGCGAGCGCCCGCGACATTGACGAAGCCATGCTCGACTTCGGCATGCCCATGGGTCCGATGCGTTTGTTGGATGAAGTCGGCCTCGATGTCGCGCACCACATTTCCGTGACGCTGGCGAAAAAATATCCCGACCGCCTCTGCGTGCCGGAGATTTTGGACAAAATGTTGAATGCCGGTTATCTCGGAAAAAAAGCCGGACGCGGATTTTACCTTCATGCGAAAGGTGGAAAAACGGAATTGAGCGCGCAGGTGGAAACATTCCGCACCGGGAATTCAGCGGCCTCATTAAGCCGCTCCCAGTTGCAGGAGCGGATGGTTCTCTTGATGGTCAACGAAGCCGCGCGTTGCCTCGAGGAACAGGTAGTCGCCACTCCCGACGACGTGGATTTTGGAATGGTCATGGGCACTGGCTTTGCGCCGTTCCGTGGCGGGCCCTTGCGCTATACGGATTCCGAAGGCATCGAAAAAATCGTCGCCGCGATGCGGCGATGGGTCGGAACAGGCGCGACTCACTTTGAGCCGTGTGCATTATTACAAAGCATGGCTGGCAGCGGCGGGAAATTCTTTGGCCAGTCTGCTGTCATTATAAACTTTCCCAAGCCGTCTCCCCCTGAAACGGAGCGCGGTTCCGTTCTATCGCGCAATGGCGAAGCGAAGGCGGAGCCCCACAGCATGCCCGAACCGCCCGCCGCGCCGACCCCCACAGAACCGCGCTCCAACCAAACCGAAGACGCGCCGGAATTAATTGATACTTCAAAAATGTCCGACGGCCAGCGCGCTGCCTTGGAACTCACCGAAGCCGCCCGCGAAAACGTCACCGCCAGTTTCGGCAGCCAGATGTTCATGGGCAAATTGGATTTCTCGGGAATCTCCCCCTTCCCCGAGCAAACCCGCGAGGACCGCGAACAGGGCGACGCCTTTCTGCGCAAGCTCGAAACATTCCTGCGCGAGCGCGTGGACCCGGATGAAATTGATCGCACCGGAGAGATTCCGCAGGACGTAATGGATGGTCTCGCCAAAATGGGCGCGTTCGGAATCAAAATCTCGACGGCCTATCGCGGC
>Ga0193718_1000251_pt1 | contig 12722 bp, 8 predicted proteins | sample U2a1metaG_FD_144918 | JGI IMG/M metagenome (GOLD analysis project Ga0193718, IMG submission 144918) | Soil microbial communities from a riparian zone of the East river system, Colorado, United States - U2a1 | ecosystem: Environmental > Terrestrial > Soil > Riparian zone | place: USA: East River... | reverse complement strand
AACCAGTACGTTGGTTTCAGGGTAATAGGTAGCGGCGCAACCTTCTGGAATGGGATAGTCCACAACCATAAATTTACGCGCTATCCTTTCTATCCCATCGTGATAATTAAAGAGATCTACATGATCGCCTTTTTTTAACTCCCTCCTGTTGATGTCCTTCTGGTTCATAAATATGACCCGTCGTTCATTATAAATGCCGCGGTAGCGATCGTTAAGACCATAAATAGTTGTGTTAAACTGGTCGTGACTCCGGATGGTCATCATCATCAGTTCATCCTCCTTCACCGGCAGCCCCGCAAAGGTTGCTATATTGAAATGAGCCTTAGCGGACGCTGTATCAAATTGACCGTCGCGGTTACAATTTGGGAGGTAAAATCCACCGGGTATCCTTACCCGTGCGTTATAATTTTCAAAACCGGGTATGGTGCGTTCAATATCATCCCTGATCGAATCATGATGCAATGCGTATTTTCCCCAATTGATTTTGCTCCGGCTTCCAAGAGTCGCTTCTGCCAGTCTGCACACAATAACGCACTCACTCAATAATTGATTGGACACCGGTTTCAAGACACCCCTGGAAGACTGAACAACACCCATCGAGTTTTCGCAGGACACAAATTGCTCCTCATCGTTTATAGTATCTTTATCGCTTCGTGCCAGACAAGGCAGGATCAAGGCTTCTTCGCCATGTACGAGGTGACTGCGGTTAAGCTTCGTGGAGACATGGACCGTGAGGCGGCAGGCGCGCAAGGCTTCGGCCGTGAATCCGGTATCCGGTGTGGCAGAAAGAAAATTCCCGCCCAGTGCGAAAAATACCGTTGCTTTCTTTTCGTGCATCGCGTTAATACTTTTCACTACATCGTAGCCATGCTTCTTAGGTGGAGTGAAATGGAAATTTTCTTCTATTTTCTGCAGGAATTTCTTAGAAGGTTGTTCATAGATGCCCATGGTTCGATCACCCTGCACGTTACTGTGGCCACGAACGGGGCAGGTCCCCGCGCCGGGCTTGCCGATGCTGCCTTTTAATAATAAGAGGTTTGCGATTTCTTTGATCGTGTCGACTGCATTTTTATGCTGGGTAAGACCCATCGCCCAACAGGCAATGATCTTCGTTTTATCTTTTAACAGGTGCGCCGCCTCTGTTATCTGCTCCAAACCGATACCGGAGGCCTTTATCAATTCATCCAATTTCAGTTGCCGGAGGTGTTTGAGAAACTCTTCATAACCATCCGTGCTCTTTTCTATGAATGCAAGATCAAATACGGTTCCCGGGTTTTTTTGTTCTTCCTGCAGCAATACCAACTCGATCGCCTGCAAGAGAGGCATATCGCCGTTTATTTTTACTTGCAAAAAAATATCGGTCAATGTCGTACTAAGGCCCAGCATGCCTTTTACCTGTTGTGGGTTGTTAAATGCCATGAGACCCGTTTCCGGCAAGGGATTGATGGAGATGATCCTGGCCCCGTTGTGCTTTGCTTTTTGCAGGGCAGTGAGCATGCGCGGGTGGTTGGTGCCGGGATTTTGCCCCAATATGATTATTACCTCCGCCTGGTACAGGTCTTCCAGTTTTACGGAGCCTTTGCCAATACCCAACGATTCTCCCAGGGCCACCCCACTGCTTTCGTGGCACATGTTGCTGCAGTCCGGTAAATTATTGGTGCCAAATTCCCTCACAAAAAGCTGGTATAAAAATGCAGCTTCGTTGCTGGTGCGGCCGGAAGTATAAAAAACAGCTTCATCCGGCGAAGCCAGCTTGTTTAACGCATCTCCGATTTTTTTAAAAGCATCATTCCAGGAGATCGGCTGATAATGTGTAGCACCTTTCAGCAGCACCATCGGTTGTGCCAGGCGGCCCTTTTTACCGATCTCAAAATCGCTTAGGCCAGCCAGCGCTTCCACAGCATTTTTCGAAAAAAAAGAAGGCGTTAATTTTTTGACCGTGGCTTCTTCCGCTACCGCCCGTGCACCATTCTCACAATATTCTGCTATGCCTGACCGCTCATCATCGGGATCCGGCCAGGCACAACTCGGGCAATCAAATCCACCTTTCTTATTTAAATGCCACAACGCTGTCAGGCCGCGAACCACCCCCGCCTCAGCAAATACGGTTTTGCCGGCGGACAGTACAGCCCGTATGCCCACCGCTGCCTTTTTAATTTTACCCCGCTTCAACCCCGTGAATTCCTCCGGGTTTTCTGCTCCGGGTATGGATTTTATTTCCTTGCTCATATTACAACACGTTGATCGCCGGAATAAATATTGAACCGTTCGTTGCGCAGGAAACCGATCAGGGTAATACCACTTTCTTGCGCCAGTTGCATAGCTAAACTCGAGGGAGCCCCGACGGAAACAACAATTTTAATACCCGCCATCGCCGCTTTTTGCACCAATTCAAAACTTGCCCTTCCGCTTAGCAATAGAATTTCTTTGTCTAACGGCAGCCGGTCATCTAAAAAGGCAGCGCCTATTACCTTATCTAATGCATTATGCCGGCCCACATCTTCACGAAGCATCACAAAATTCCCATCGAGGTCGAAAAGTGCGGACGCATGCAAGCCGCCCGTACTTTCAAATACATCCTGTTGTCCCAGTAATGCTGCCTGTAGTCCATAAAACAGGTCTGCCTTTACCCGCATTTCATCCGGCCCATTTTCATAAACAGAAACGGTCCTGATCGCTTCTATACTGGACTTTCCGCAAACCCCGCAACTGGAAGTAGTGTAGAAATTACGCTCACTTTTTTGAAGCCGTGGACTTTCATTGGCAACCAAGGTGACCACGATCTTATTTTCTGCAAAAGCAACAGGTTGGACGTCCGATACCTGAGACCTGTTTTTGATAATACCTTCTGTAAATAAGAAACCAACCGCCAATTCCCGATCACACCCTGGCGTACGCATGGTAACAGAAATACTTTTCTGCCTGGGTTCTACAGAGTTACCATAGGATAACTGTATCTCCAAGGGTTCTTCTACCGCAAGCTCATCATCGTCATCAACCAGATTGCCGGCCCTGACTCGCTTGACTTTTATATGTGCAATTGAACCGTTTCCCATCTATTAAATTTACTGACTTTTGAGTAAAAAAGTTTGAGAAATCGGACCGGCGCAAACATGGCCGCGAAATTCATTTATCGTTCAGTTCCCCGAGGTCTGAAACGGAATTCATGTTTTTAAAAAAGGGCTTCCAACGCTCGTTTGGGACGATATACTTAGTCCGGATTGTCTCCAGCACGTGAATCATACTTTGCCTCATCAAGGCCTTTTTTTCGTGTAATGCCAGGATTTTTGCCAGGCCCTTAGCGGTATAGATGCTGCAAAGGGGTTCAATTTGATCCCCAAAACTGAACGCAATCGCTTCATAACGCTCGTTTTTCGTGTATTGCCTCAGTAGTTCCTCGAGGGCTTCGGGTTGCATGTTTGGCAGATCACAGGCCAGTACTACCATATCTTCCCCCGGAAAACGGCTGTGAACAGTTATGATCCCTTGCAGCGGACCGGCCAGATCCAGCCCGGGCTGATCGGGTATGAGCTGCTCCGCTAAGAAAACCGAATTATACTTCTGAAATTGTCCGGGATCAATTGACAACACGGTCTGCAGATCAAAGGCTGATACCTTTTTATACGCTAGTTTTGCCCAGGTCTCGTTCTTAAAAAGCAACAAGCCTTTATCTTCTCCCATCCTGCTGCTTTTACCGCCGCATAGTATTACTCCTAACATACATTTAATGGTCGCGTAATGTACACTTAGTTTGCAGCGCGGACTATTCTTTACCTGTTTTTGCAAATGAGATTAATACGGAGCTGTTTGAATCCTTTTTTTACCGGCCAAAAAAAGGATATAGCCACTTAACCGATAATCGGGCCGTGAGACTCCCGTTTTTTGGATACCTTAAATTGAAAGCCTAAATTCAAATCTATAAATCCCGAAATATGAAAAGGAGAACCTTTCTAGGCAATGCAGGTTTAGCGGCTGGTGTGCTATGGCTGCCATTACGATTCCCAAGAAATTCGCGTTTTGGATTCTTGCTGCATCCTTTCAGCAAATCCCCGGGGGTCCGCCTCGGCGCGATTTCTTACAGCTTCAGAAGTATGCCAAGCAAGGCGGAAGACATCCTCCATTACCTTGTTAAGCTCGGGTTAAATACGGTAGAACTGATGGGTGGACCTATTGAAGAATATGCAGGTGCGCCCCCCGCTCCGGCCTGGAAACAAGGGGATCTTACAGAGGCCGAGAAGGCAGAACGGGCAACCTATAATAAGGAAATCCGAAAGTGGAGAACGTCCGTGACGATGGACAAATTCAAAGAACTTCGGAAAAAATACAACGGTCAGGGTGTCGATGTCGACATTGTAAAATTTGGAATGGACCGGATGACACCCGAAGAAATTGAGTACAGTTTCAATGTAGCCCATGTCATGGGTGCCCGGGGCATTACCCTAGAGCGTTCAGACGATGCGTTAAGGTTGCTTGGGCCGTATGCAGACAAGCATAAAATGATGGTGGGCTATCACAACCACACGGAGGTTAATTTCAATAGCTGGGACGCGGGACTGGCGGCTCACCCCTACAATGCGATGAATCTGGATGTGGGCCATTATGTGGCCGGTACGAATGAATCCCCGATCCCCTTAATTAAAAAGTACAGTGACAGGATCTTAAACCTTCATTTAAAAGACCGGATGAAGAACAAGGGTGACAACGTCGAATGGGGTAAAGGTGACACTCCGTTGCGTGAGATTTTGCAGCTTATGAAAAAGGAAAAATACACCTTCATGGCTGCTATTGAACTCGAATATCCGATTCCGGAAGGATCGAATGCCGTGACCGAGGTAGGAAAGTGCATTGCCTTTTGTAAAGAGGCGCTGGCGTAGTAATCGGTGATCGGTGATCAGTAATCGGTGGAGTGTACTTAATTACCTGGTACAAACCACCGATCACCGATTACTTCGGACTGTGCGTATCCAAAAAGCGGCTCACGGCGCTATTCCAATTATCGGTAAAGGAAGAACGCATGGAATTGAGTTCCTGATTCACCCGGTTATAGGATGATCCCTCCTTGTTCATGTCAATCACGATCTTATTGTACGCTTCGATATCCGAACTGGTGCGTTGCTGTTCGGACTTTGAATTAAACGCCCTCTTTATTTTATCAAATTCTTCCTTTTTCATAAGATAATCCATGATCGGCTGCACTTTCTGCTCTGCTTCCATTTTGTAAAATTCCAGCATTTTGCGACAGGCCGCGACCAGGGAATAATCGCCTTCAAAGGCCTTGACTTCAGTAAGCTTTTGTAGTCCCGCGTCCGAATACTTGATCAGTGTTGACTTGTTTTGTTCTACGGCATTTATGCTATTGGCGTTAAAAGCATCGACCAAATACATTTCCTGTTTGTTGGATTTGAAGAAGACGAGGTAAATCTGATGATAATAGGTGGAGACTCTGCTCACCTGCTCCAACTTCCTGGAAATCTTACTCTCCGATTCAATGAGTTTGATGTGATTCCGAACGGCAAAATCGCCATAGGCATTTTGTCTTTTCTTTGCTGCTTCATCGAGGCGCTCTGACGCTTTTTCCTGTGCCAGCACATACGCTTCCATGTTGTCATAAGACTGTTCTGCAATCTCTTCCATATTGACAATTTTAGCGTAGTCTTCATTCAACACGGTCAGCAATATGGAATAGTATTCCTTAAAGGCATCGCGCAAGGCAACGTCTCCCTGGTAAGCCTTCATTTTTGCCGTATTCTGCAACGCCTCCTTCACATCCTTAAGGACTTCCTGCCTTCGCCGTTCCATCTTCCGTGCGCTGTGACTATGGGTGACCGCGCTCATGTATCCTAAATAGTCTTTTGCCAGTCCCTCTTCCTGCGTATTAAAATACGACATGTAGGCGATGGGTGTATCGTATTGAGCGAGCGATGGAGTGGAGATCAACATCAGAACGAGAAGGGTTCGTGCATTCACTGTCAAAGTCTGTTTTATTTTTTGGATTTTAATTGAATATAATCACTCATGATGTGAAACGCCTCTTCCACATAAGGATCCTCTTTCAAGTTCGTCATCCACAGGCGGGTAAATTCTTTCAGGTACGAATCCATTTCAATCCGCACCCGGTTAAATTCAGGTGAACTGACATCATAAAGGGAAGAAGGTCTGTTTCGAATGCTGATCGCTGTGGGGTTGTCTTCCACAACAAAGTTCATCCAATTCAATGGGACAGGTTGATTCGACGCCTGTTCTTCTTCGGCGAGTTGTACTTGCAGGGCCGCTATCCTTTTGAAGGCCGGCAAGCGCCGTGAGCGTTCCTGACTCATCTTATTCAACTCCGGCAGCGGCAGAGGAGCGAGCGGTTTATAGAATGCTTTTTTTGGCAGGGAATCGTTGGGGAAAGCATGGGGCCGCGAAACTTCATGAAAGACCGCCCCATCATAAAGATCGGGAAGCCGGATGTCGGGAATCACGCCTGACCCCTGGTTGCTTTTTCCGGTTACCCGGTAAAGGCGATCAAGGGTGACGGTAGCATATCCAAATGCATTCGATTGATTGGGTTGGATCGTCGTGGGTTGATGATTGTCGGGGTCCAGTGAAAATACGACCTGACCTGTGGCCTTGCCAAAGGAAGCCCCTCCCACCACAATCCCCCGATGGTAGTCCTGAATGGCAGCAGCGAGGATCTCAGAGGCCGATGCACTTTGTCCATTGATCAGAATAACCAACGGACCGTCGTAGACGGTACCGCGATTGACATCCTTAAGGGTCGTGATTCTCCCGATTTTGTCGGTCATCATCACCAACGGCCCTTCATCAATAAATATTCCTGCCATGTCTATGGCCTCTTTCAAGGACCCACCCCCATTGGAGCGGATGTCCAGAATCACTCCATCGATGTTCTCCCCCTTTAATTTTATGATCTCGGCTGCCACATCATTGGCACAACTGGAACTTTCATCCTCACCCCACCGCGTATAGAAACCAGGGAGCGACAGGTATCCGATTTTTTTTACCCCATTCAGAACAAAACCCTTTACGGTGTTTTCTTCCGTCTCTATTTTTTCCTTTTTTAATACTACGGTCTTTCGTAACCCTTTCGATTGCCTTACCGTCAGTTCCAGTGCGGAAAGGTTCGAACGATCGAGCACCTCCGCCAACTCCTCCAAGCCGATTCCCGAAAGATCAAATGGAGATTGCCCTTCCCATCGGAATTCGACTAACACATCCCCCTGGTGCAGCTCACCCGATTTCCAGGCCGGCCCTCCCGGGATCAGGTATTCAATAAATACGTTTCCATCCTGATCCTCATTTAACCCAAGACCAAAGGAATATTCTTTGGTGCTGATGGCAGCCTTGAAATTTTCAAACTCCGGGGGCGAAAGGTAGAGTGAATGCGGATCATAATAGGCGGTCACTGTACGGAAGTAAACGGAGGCCAGGTAGTTTTCAAATCCATTCGGACTCTGGACTATCCTTTTCGTTCTACGCGCTTCCACGACGCCAATTTGCTTTCTTGCTTCCATTTCATGAGCCCGAACAAAATCAAGTCCTTTATTGGCAGAAGCGGAATCCACTACATCATGGATCTGCGAGAGCACGTTGTATTTGATCCAAAGCCTCCACCGCTTCTTTTCGTCGGCCTCGTTTTTACTCCACGGCACTTTTCTCCCTTCCGGAATAAAAACTTCCGATGCCTCCCAGGATACAGGTTGCTCAATCTCTTTCGAGAGATATGCGCCGCCCCGGGTCAGGGCATTTCTATAGATGTCCGTTAGCCGTTGCAAAAAGTCCCAATGACTCCCCCTCCATTCATCATCCAGCGAGTTTTGAAACTGACCCAGGGACTGAATATCCTTTTCATTAAAATAGATATGACCCGGATCCAATTGATTCAACAAGGTCTCCAGTACCTCCGCTGAAAATGAATTATCTAAAACAGGAAGATGATAATGGTTTTGTTCAAGGATCTTCATCAATTGCGCCCCTTCTCTTTTGAAGTCCCTCGGCACCTGAGGATACGAAACAATCGTACCGCTCAGGAAAAAAACGGCAAAGAATAGCAGATGCCACTTCATCGCGAATTATACTAAATTTCGAGGTCAATGTAATACATTCATTGTGTTCTTCGTGATTCTTTGTGCACTTTGTGCCTGCCCCGACTTATCGGGGACCATTTCCGCAAACGCCTTTGCCGATATGCATTGGACAATTAACTCAATTAACAAGGAATAAGAATGAACCCGCACCACAAAGAAATACTGGATATCATAAAGGAGAACTCCGGCGAGGCGACCCGGCATACCTTCCTCGATCGCTACCTTGGCAATACGCATCCGCGCTATGCCATCAACGCCCCTACCCTGAGGTTGATCGCCAAAGAGTGGATGAAAGATCACAAAAAGGAGAGCGCTACAGAGTTCGAAAAAATCCTCACCAGCCTGATCAACGGAAAATCGGCTACGGAGAAGTTTTTCGCAGGGATCTTGCTCGATGCGTCCACGCTGCAGCAACGCCAATTTGATCCCCGTTCTTTCGAAAAATGGCTGGATCATCTCGTCGGCTGGGCGGAAGTGGATTCCGTCTGCACAGGCGATTATACCATTACCGCTATACCAGCGAATTTCGTCGCCTGGAAAAAAATTCTTGTCCGCCTTTCCAAAAGTAAAAACATCAATAAACGAAGAGCTTCGCTGGTGTTCCTGTGCTCACCCCTGCGGCGGGTAAAAGACGAACGGCTTGCTTTGCTCGCCCTTGAAAATACCGACCGTCTGAAACATGAAAAAGAAATCCTGATCACCAAAGCGATTTCGTGGGTGCTGCGAAGCATGGTCAACCACCACAAGCTGCTATTGGAAAGCTATCTGAAGAAAAATCAAAAAGAATTACCGGCGATCGCCGTACGGGAAACAACGACAAAACTCAAGACGGGAAGAAAAACGGTGAAATCATAACACCAGCGGATTGATCAGTGATGCAGCCGGTGCGCCGGGCGGCAAGCCCTGGAACCACCGGAGCCTGTCCGCTTCCTGATTGTCATTGATGGGCTTCGTGATGCGGGCCTTGTCGGCGATGTAAATGATCGTCATGACTTCGCGTAACAGAGTGGAATGATTGCCGGGCGCTTTATGCAACGTCAGTCCGTAATGCCAGCTCGCATCACCGGCGCTCATGAACTTCGGACGCGTCACCGCAAATTTTTTCTCCAGCACGTACTGGTCCAACAGGGCTTCGGAGTCGTCGGAGATCGCGATGTTCCCGGCCAGGCCGCCGGCGTGTGAGCCGGAAGCAAACGTGAGCATACCCATTTCTTCCGTGATGTCGATCAATGGCATCCACATGGTGATCGTATTGTTGGTATCGACGGGCCAGTAGTATTGGTCCTGGTGCCACGGCGTGGGTCCGCCCCCGGGTTCTTTAAACAAAGCCTGATCGTGGTAGACCCGTACATTCTTCACACCCAACAAATCGGCTGCGATCTTTCCGAACCGTTTGGCAATGGTAAATTTTTTTACAGCCGCATCCACTTCCCACAGGTTCATGATCTGCAGAAACGCTTTTCCATACGTATCGCGCTCTTCCAGTTTCCTTCTCTCGGTGTTGAATTGTTTGGCGGCGATGCGGATGACCTCGCGATAGGCGGTAACCTCATCGGGCGAAAGAATACCGCGAACCAGCGCATGGCCATTTTTGCGAAATTCTTTTATCGTAGCCTCGTCCACCGTAATCGTGTCTGCGAGCGAGGGTAAGGTGAGGGAGTTGGGTTGCATTGGACGAAGATAAGGAAAAATCGGTGATCGGTGATCGGTAAGCGGTGATCGGTGGTTTCTTCCAAATTATTAATCAATACCACTCAATTGTTGAAAACTTGAATCGAAGAATCTCCCCCTTCGTCGCAGGCTCCCCTCTCCGTCGGAAGCTCCCCTCTCCGTCTCGGAGAGGGGCGGGGGGTGAGGTTTTCAATCCACATTCCCCACAACAACAAATTTATTCTCCAGAACATTCAACCCGATCAGGTTTCCCAATCCCTCGCGTTGTTTGTACACGCATCCACCATCAATGTTAATGACCTTTCTGCCGTCTTGTGCGAGGATCGAGCCTAATTGCGTTGGGGTATGACCATGAATGATAATACGATTACCGAGTACCTGGTCGTCGATCTCAAAACCCCTGATCCAAAGCATGGACTCCTTATCCGCGAATGGATCGGCGCTATTAAAGTTGAGTCCTGCATGGACAAAAATATACCGCTCTGCCGTCAGATAGAATTCGGTCTTCTCAAAAAACGCTTTATACTCCCGAGCGAAATCGTCGTACGAATCGGCTTCAAAACTTCTGAGGGTGCTGTCGCCGCCATTGGCCATCCAGAGTCGGAACATTTCGTTACTTTCCCCCGAATCCATCATGATCTGTTCGTGATTGCCCCGCAGGGTGTGAAGGGTAAAGCCCTTTGCCCGCAGCTCCAGGATAAGGTCAATGACCCCTTTGCTGTCATTTCCACGATCGATGTAGTCCCCAATACAATAGAGGACGTCCGATTTTTGCAGGTTGATCTCGTCCAGCACCATTTTGCGAAATGTCTTGCTGCACCCGTGTACGTCGCCGATAGCGAATATCCTGCTCATTTTTATTTTATTTTTGAAATCCCTGCAAAATTAAAGTAGTGCCAGACATAATCCGTCACGATTCACAAATATTAATCTGAGATCCCTCGTACGCCCCCGAAGAATCACCGCAGGAGGCGCGGAGGCGCAAAGATCAAAAAAAGAATGGGGGCTGACTAAAAAAAGGTATTGTTTGAAAGGTCAAACCAAATTACCTCTTGCGTCTGCGCCTACTTTGCGCCTCTCCGCCTCCGCGGTTTAAAAATCATCGCACCAGATTGACCCAGCCCCGGCTGTTCTGATTTTGGAGAGCCGGATCCATCGTATTAAAATTGATGTCCGCCTTATAAAAATAAATTCCAGCCGGGAGTTCCCTGCCGCTGGAATCCCGTCCCGACCATTCGGATGAAAATTGTTGCGACGCCGTGTTGATCAAGTAAACTTCTTCTCCCCATCGGTTAAAAATCGTCAGATCGATGGACTTCACAAAACGGGGGCAGGTAACGGGATCGGTTTTTTGATTCGAAGTTTTGATGATTCCGGGAAAAGAGTCGTTAATACCGTCGTCGTTATCCGGAGTAAAAATATTAGGAATAAATACATGCGGACAATTGGATGGGTGTCGCCGTGTTCGTGTAAATTGTTAAGGTAATCTCATACTTGAGCGAGCCGCATTGTAATTGCCGCACGGTGATTTCTCCGCCGCGAAGGTGCGTAGCCATGGAGAGGAATGGGAGACAAATGAAAAAGAATAAACCGATCGTTATCCTTCGCATAATCAGAAACGTCGTAAGATAATAAAAACGACACCCGGTCAGATTAATTATCTGTTACCATGCCAATCTTTTTCTGAATTACCTGCTTGTCGGTCCGTGTCTTAGCCAGAAACAGGGCTTTTTCAAAAGTGGACTTTGACTTTTCATTATCGATCCCCCTGTAGAGCTCTCCCAGCAGAGCATAGTAATAGTGATTGTCGGTTAACTTCAGCTTTTCAGCCTCCCGGATGGCGGCTTCCTTACCACTTACCTTTGAAAGCGCAAATGTCCTGTTGAGCGCCGCTATGGGAGAGTATTCCGTTATTAATAATTGATTATAAAGTTGTAAAATAGCTTCCCATTTTTCTTTCGTGTCGGCCTTGATCGTATGCCAATAGGCAATACTTGCCTCCAGATGATATTTTGACAGTTTGCTCCCCTGCGAAGCCTGATGAAGAAAATAGCCGCCTTTTGCAATCAATTCATTGTCCCAGAGCGTTTCATCCTGATCCTCATATAAAATGATTTCGCCATTTTCATTCTTTCTGGCTTTAAAACGAGAGGAGTGAAAGCACATTAAAGAAAACAAAGCGTTTACAATGGGTTGATTGGTTTGCTCTCTTTCAATGAGCAAATGAGTTAATCTCATGGCCTCGGAACAAAGATCTTCCCGCAATACGGTGTCCTGGCTTTCAGAATAATAGCCTTCGTTGAAGAGTAAATAGAGGGTGGTGAGAACAGTTTCCAATCGCTTATTGATCTCCGCTTCGCCCGGAAATTCAATTTGTACTTTCTCCATTCGCAATTTTTCCTTCGCCCTGAAAAGCCGTTTGTTGATGGTTTCTTTGTTTGATAAAAAGGCGTTTGCAATTTCATCAATACCAAATCCGCAAAGAATGCGAAGCGATAAACCGATTTGGGCCTCCGTTGAAATTGAGGGGTGACAAAGGGCAAATAACATTTGTAATTGACTGTCCGTACTATTTTGGTTGGACAAGTCAATTTCGGTTTCCTGAATTTCCGATGCCGTTTGTTTTATCTGGCTGGCGACCTTGTCCGCAAAAATATGGTTCCGGTTGATGTGATTCTTAGCTTTATTTTTTGCAACTGAATAGAGCCAGGCAGTTGGGTTTTCCGGAATCCCCTTATAGGTCCACGTTTCAACCGCCAGTAGAAACGTGTCGCTGGCAATGTCTTCTGCAATCTCAATGTGGGCAATACCCAAATGTTTACAGAGTACAGCCGCTATTTTTCTGAATTCAGTCCTGAATAAATGGGGTATTAATTCCTGCTGCTCCATAAATGAAAAATGCCTCTGTAAAGATACAGAGGCGTCTATCGCTTTCAATGAACTCCATCTCCTTTTGCGATT
>Ga0193718_1000250_pt1 | contig 12759 bp, 13 predicted proteins | sample U2a1metaG_FD_144918 | JGI IMG/M metagenome (GOLD analysis project Ga0193718, IMG submission 144918) | Soil microbial communities from a riparian zone of the East river system, Colorado, United States - U2a1 | ecosystem: Environmental > Terrestrial > Soil > Riparian zone | place: USA: East River... | reverse complement strand
TCATTGATAGGCCCGGACAGATCCAGGTTGCACGAGGGGCAGACGAACCGCACCGGATCGCGCGCCATTTCGGGCGTCACGTCGATTGCGTATTTGGATCCGCAATTGCATTGGACTTTCATATCAACTCAGGGTTTGGGGTTTAATAAAACGACCGGCGGCGTTAATATCAGGGAAATCGTCGCGCTGCCCGCGGTTGAGATCACGCTGCCATCGCACATCAGGAAATTGCCGCCGCCCTTGCCATGATTATTTCCCGGCGCTTTGCCCGTTTCGGAAAAAACCGTCGTCCCGATGCTTTTTGAAAAAGAATTCACCTGTTCATCCGATAACAGGGCCTTGTCGGCCTCGGTTGCCCGGCGGCCCATGTAATAGGCGTAGCTGATTTTCCATTCGCGAAACGTTTTGCCGGCGGGTAATTCCGACTTTCCGATCGCTGGACAAATGAAAATGGCGGTATCCGAAGTATAATGCGGTACCAGCGGCGCCAGCGCGTCTTCAGATGTAAGAGCATTGGTGGTCACGGGAAATTTCGCTGCATTGTCGTTGGCATAAATCTGCATCGCGAGATAAATCTTCTCGAGATTTTGGCGACAGGAAGTGAGATCAAGGTCGCGTTTGGAAGGGCCGTGATTCCAATACATGGTGGTGAGAATCAAGAGAACGGCGATGACAACGAGCAATTCGATCAGCGAAAAGGCTGCGTTGCCGGACGACCGACAATGGAGCGGGCCTGGCTCCTTCATGAGCAATCTTATACTCCCAAACACGCATTCGCCGCAATGTCGAAACGGCCGGACAATACGGAGCGCAGACCATTGGAGCCGCAGTTTCCATCCCTTGCCCGGCGTGTTTTCCGAGGGGGAAAGGGAATTTTTTGTCCAGGTTGCTGCGTGTAACGTGCGCAAGCCACGTTGGGTGACACTTATGCATTTCTGGGGATAAGACCGAATTACACAAAACGTTAAAGTGACCGTAAATTAAACCATGAAACCCAGGCATGAGCCTCAGATTATGGAATCGGTGAACCCGCCCCGCGCGATTTCGTTCGACCTCAAAGACGACGGTTCCATCCCCAACAGCAAATTCCCGCTATTGATTTATCAGGGCGCGGTCAAACCTGCGCCCCGGGATCCGGCCTCCATCTTTGAACAAATTTTCGCCGCGAATAATTGGACCGGGAGTTGGCGCGATGGCGTTTATACTTATCATCACTACCACAGCACCACCCACGAGGTCCTCGGCGTTTATGCCGGCTCGGCCACGGTCAAGTTCGGCGGCGACAAGGGCATCAAACAAAAACTCACCGCCGGTGATGTGGTCATCATTCCGGCCGGTGTGGCGCACAAAAACCTGGGCGCCAGCAGTGATTTCGGAGTGGTAGGCGCGTATCCGAACGGCGCGGAGTGGGACATGAATTACGGCCAGCCCAAGGAACGGCCGCAGGCGGATGAGAATATCGCGCGCATTCCGATGCCAGAGTCGGATCCGGTGTACGGCTCATCCGGGCCGTTGCATGAACACTGGGGAAAATAGGGCGAGCGAAATTCACCAGCGGATGCGCTTTGCTCAAACGTCCTTCGCCAATGGAATCCCTTCCAGTTTCAGCAGATGCCGTTTTCTATCCAAGCCGCCGGCGTAGCCACCAATTGCGCCATCTTTGGTGAGAACCCGATGGCAGGGGACAATGATGCTGAGCGGATTTCGGCCCGTTGCTGTGCCGGCGGCACGAATTGCTTTAGGTGCACCGGCTTTTTTCGCGAGCTCGCTGTAAGAAAGATTTTTGCCGAAAGGAATCCGCGCAATTTCCTGCCAGACACGTTTTTGAAAATCGGTGCCCGCGAAATTCATCGGCAGTGAGAAACTGTTTCGCTTCCCCGCAAAATATTCCTTCAGTTGCCTTCCGGCTTGCTGCAGAACTGGATGCCGGTCGCTGAGCGTCCAGGTTTTTTTGGCCTTCGGAACATGGCGGCAATTCATGAAATAGATGCCGATTAATTCCGATGGGTTTGCCACCAGCATCAGGTCGCCGACGGGACTTTTGAGGATTGAATAGGATGTCATAATTTTTTCTCCAGACCGGCCCATAAATGGAGAGTCGCGTAAGCTCTCCATGGCCGCCATTTTTCGGTTAGTTCGAGGATTTTCCTGGGATTCTTTTCTCCGAGCGCTTTTACGATTCCCAAATCGGTATGCGGGAACGCGTCGGGCCACGAGAGCGCGCGCATCGCGATGTATTGCGCGGTCCATTCGCCGATGCCGGGAATTGCACGAAGCTTATGCAACGTTCCCTCCACCCGGCTGCCAGGTTCCAACAGCAGATCACCGCTGTGGATGGCTTTTGCCACGGCGATGAGAGTTTCAGCCCGTTTTCGCGTGATTCCCAACTTGCAAATGTCGCCAACCTTGGCCTTGGCAATTCGTGACGCCGGAGGAAAAAGATGATCCAGCGAAGGAACCGGAATTGAAACCGGCATGCCGAACCGCGCCACCAACCTGCCGGCGAGAGTGGTCGCGCCTGCGACCGAAACCTGTTGGCCAAGAATGGCCCGGACCACCAGTTCGAACCCGTCAAAACAACCGGGCACGCGCAGACCGGGACGCTCCTTGGCCAGCGCGCCCAATACGGCATTGATAGCCGCGGGATCGGTTTGCAAGTCAAAGAGCCGTTTCACCCGGTGCAAAATAATCGCGCAGACCGGAACGAGTTCATCGGAGAGACGCACGGAAACCAGGCGCGCCTCCGCGTCGCGCGTGACTTGCATAAAGCCGGTGTATTCACGGCCCTGGCGGTTGACTCGAATGGTGCGAAAATAGGTTCCATCCCGAACCACTTCAACTCCCGGTATCGCGCGGCGCGAAAGAAAATTGAGCAGTTGGTCCCAGTCCAACGGAGGACGATACCCGAGCCGAAACGAAAACTCTGAAGGTTTTTCTGCACTCTTCGATTTACTCATCTTCCGCAGTTCAGTCGGAGTCATCCGATAGCGTTCCTTGAGGGCGACGTTGAATCGCCGAAGGCTGCGGAATCCGCTGGCCATCGCGACTGAAGTGACCGACAGACGCGTATCGCTGAGAAGCTGTTTGGTGAGCAGGAGACGTTGAGTCTGCCAATATTCGACCGGGGAAACGCCGAACTCATCGTGAAAGACCTGGCGCATGTGGCGATCCGTCACGCCCAACTTCTCCGCCAGGTCTGCCAGCGAATGCTCCGCCAAAAAATCCTCGCTGATACAGGCCAGCGTGGCGCGGGCGAGTTCACTGCTCACCTCCATCGCGCTGGCACCCGGCGCAAGTTCAGGGCGGCAACGTTTGCACGGTCGATACCCGGCCACTTCCGCCGCCGCCGCGTGGGAATAGAAAGTGCAATTCTTTTGCAACGGCGTTTTGACCCGGCAAATCGGCCGGCAATAGATGCGCGTTGACTTGACGGCCACGAAAAAGCGCCCGTCGAACCGCGCATCGCGAGTCAGCACCGCCTGATAATATTGGTCGCCGCTTAAGATCACGACACCACTCTACAGCAAAATGAAGAGTGCGCTCGCCGTTTTCGGAAGTCGAATTTTGGGCGTTTATTCACCGGAAGGGACGGTTGGGCGGTGGCTTCCGGCAAGCTCTCGTAAGGGACGTCCCCGACGGCGAATCCCCAATAGCGCCCGCAAATTGTGCTTATATGATGGTGGTTATCAGAAAGTGAGTCTTTCAAAATGGAAGACCACCCTCACCTTCCTGAATCGAAGTGAGCCCGCGGGGGCGCGATTCGACCATGACCGAACCCGATCAGTTCTACAAAGCGGAAGGCTAAACTCATTATGAATACAATCATATCAGAACACTCCAGACCAAATTTGGATCCTTCAAGATACCGTGGAGCACTCAGAGGGCCGTTCTCCGTTGGCTCTCGTTTCGTGATGATCCTGTTTGCCATCATGACGCTGGCATCAACTGCGCGGGCACACACCATCCTCGGCATCACCGACTGTAATTGCACCAACCTGACCATTCAGCTAACCAACTTTCCCTCCGGCACACTGAACGCTGATCTTGGCGGGGTAACTCTGGATGGCACCTATGATTTTGCGAGCCAAATCATTGTCTTAGTCCGACCGTCTGGCCTGGCTGCGGGCATGTATTTGTTGACCATTTCTCAAGATAGCGTGGCGCTGGCCACCAAAGAGATCACCGTTTGCGGTAGCACGAACGATTGCGGTTGTGTCGGTCCGCCTGGTCCTGCTGGACCTCCTGGACCAACCGGCCCTGCCGGTGGACCGCCGGGACCCGCTGGACCCAAGGGGCCAAAAGGAGATAAAGGCGAACGAGGCGCGAAAGGGGATACTGGGCGCCAGGGGCCAATTGGTCCCCGCGGGCCAAAAGGAGAAAATGCCGGGCCAGCCGGGCCCGCAGGCCCAGCAGGAACCAATGGTCTGGATGGAATCAACGGATTGAATGGAGTCGCAGGACCGAGTGGGCCCAAGGGTGACATAGGTCCGATGGGTTTGCCGGGGATACCGGGACTGGCCGGAGTCGCCGGGCCTGCTGGCGCAACAGGACCAGCCGGTCCAGCAGGGCCTGCTGGACCACCAGGGACCAACAGCCCGAGCGGCACGAATAGCAGCAACGGAACAAGTGGATTATCCCAATACGGGTATATTTATAACTTAACAGCCCAAACAGTTGCGATTGATGCTGTAGTGCTTTTTGATTCAAATGGCGTCCTTACCGCCGGAGTCACACATGGGTTGGGAAGCTCGGATATTAAAATTGTCACTGCGGGTGATTACAAGGTGACCGTTTCCGTTTCGGCCGTAGAGCCCTGCCAATTCGCCCTATTCCTGAATGGAATCCAGGTTCCGGGCTCGGTTTACGGCTCGGGAGCCGGCACCCAGCAGGACAATGGTCAATGTATAATCGCCATCGGAGCAAACGATGTTCTTACCCTGCGGAATCGTAGTTCCGCTGCGGCAGTCGGTCTTCAGACTCTGGCGGGAGGCACGCAAATAAATGTCAACGCTTCCGTGGTGGTCGAAAAACTGAATTAGTTGGGAACGTGTGAATGCCATACTCGACTAATTGATCACCGCAGAGTCCGCTCGGTCGCCGCAATGTTCATGCAAGACCTGATACGCTGAAGAAAGTCGTCAATATTGAAAAGCACGGGGATCTCGATGAGATCCCCTTTTTATTGACCTCGATGTGTTGTGAACTGTTACGATATTATCCAAATAGGGTGGCCCACCCAATATCAGTAAAATAAGGTTGACGCAAAGCGACTTGATGTGTATATGCACAACAGCATGAGAAAAGAACTGAATTTATCTACGATGGAAAACTGCGTGTGTTTCAACCTCCGCTGGGTAACGCGGGCAGTGACTCAGTTCTTCGATTCAGAACTCCGTCGTCACGGAATCCGTCCCACGCAGACTCCCATTCTAAGCGCGCTGGTTGCGAAATCGGGGTGGAGCATGGAAGACCTGAGCGATTGGTTGGGCATGGAGCGCACGACATTGGTGCGAAATCTGCGTCCGTTGGAGCGCGACGGCCTGGTGGCAATGACCGGGACGGGTCGCGGCCGCCGGGTCACGGTGATGATCACGGCAAAAGGGAGAAAAAATCTGGAGAAAGCGATGCCCGCCTGGCGGTCCGCACAGCAGGCGGTTATAAAAACCCTTGGTGCTCACCGTTGGTCCGCCATCCTTTCCGATCTCGACCAGGCGGTTCTGACATTAAAGGGCTGATTCCATGCAAAACGAAACCGAGTAAACTCACAATAAAACTGTGCATATGCACACCAAAACGAAAACAAACAACACGATGATAGCGAAAGGACAAAATATATGAACACCAAGACTGCGCGGATGGACAGCTTCAATGAAACAGTGACTGCCGAATCGATTGAAAAGCATTCGCAGGTCAAGTTGATCGTGGCTGTGGCAATGGCACTATGGTTCGGGTTGGTTTTCCTCCTGGGCGCTAAAGGCGCGTTCGTCGGGAGTGCGGGAACACCACCCCTAGGGATTTTTTTCGGCTTCGCAATTCCCTTGGCCGTGTTTTTTGCGGCGTACTTCGGATGGAGCGCATTCCGGGCGTTCGTCCTCGCCGCCGACCTCCGGCTCGTGGCGGCGATTCAGGCGTGGCGGTGGGCCGGGTTCGGCTTCCTCGCGCTCTATGCGCACGGTGTTCTGCCGGGACTATTCGCTTTCCCGGCTGGACTCGGAGACATGGCAATTGGGGTTAGCGCGCCGTGGATTGTGCTCGGGCTTATGCGCCACCCGTCATTCGCGATCAATCGACGGTTTGTGATGTGGAATATCCTGGGGATTCTTGACCTGGTCGTCGCCGTGTCATTCGGGACCATATCTTCGGGCTTCCTTCGCGGACTGACTGGGACCGTCACCACGGGCCCAATGGCACTTTTACCTTTGGTGCTCATCCCGGCGTATTTCGTGCCTTTCTTCATTATGTTGCACTTCACCGCCCTTTCTCAGACGCGACGGTTGATGCGTGCTGCGCAATCGGTCCCAGCACAAAATACTTAAGCCAATAAACTCTTGAAACACACGGGTTGTTACGGGTCGATCCTCGGCGGAATGGATCGCGTGAAGTCCGGCCAAATCCTGACTCGCGAGCCCAGTCGGGCATTTATCGAACAAATGATTCTGCGGACCCTTGGCCGGACTGAACTACGCGTTAATGAGAAAAGGATTACCACGGGGAGTCCATCCGTGGTTGAATTACAGTGCGATTTATTGCCGAAGCCAACGAAGGTTGGTGCCGACGGAGGGGGTCGAACCCACACATCCTTACGGATACCAGATTTTGAGTCTAGCGCGTCTGCCAATTCCGCCACATCGGCCACCAGACGCAAAATATAAATCTTCGGCGCGCGAAGTAAATAAGTTTGTTCACCGCGGCAATTCGAAGGGCGCATCTCATTTTTTTGGAAAAAGTGGGTGGGGGCTTGGTTCCGAAGGAACCTCTGAAAATAGCCCGGCATTTCAATGCCGGGACTCAAAACAGAAGCAATTCAAGTCCTGAAGGGACGATTGAAGAGTTCCCAAATTCGGCCGTCCCTTCGGGACTTGATATGCAAGAGACCCGATCCCGGCATTGAAATGCCGGGCTATTTTCGGTATCCCTCCGGGACTCAGGCTTTTGACCAACCACGCTTGTTCAAAAATTGAGATGCGCCCCAATTCGAAGCTACGGGCTAAATTTTCCTTTGTATCCATTTTTAAAACCGTAAAATGTGCTCGTGGGAACTGTTTTCAACGCTCTGCGCCGCACGGGTAACTGTTGCCGCGGAACAGGCCGGGCTTTTCGTTTCGTGGTCACCGCGTTCTTGTTCCTCGCCGCGCTGGCCAGCGCGCAGGCGGAGAAATGCGCCGTTTGCGGCGAAGACATCATGGGCGATACGGTTTACACCTTCACGGACCAGGTTTCCAAAGAGAAGAAGCACCTGTGCTACGACTGTTCGCTTCTCCCCGACCGATGCTTTGTTTGTGGTATGCCGGTTAAAAAGGGTTTTGTGACATTGCCTGATGGGCGCGTCATTTGCGACCGGGATGCAAAGAATTCTGTGTTGGATCCTGAAGAAGCCAAACGCATTTGCGGGGAAGTCAGCGATGAATTGGATCGGCTCTTCTCACGCTTCACCGCGTTCCCGACCAATGTGGACGTCGCCGTCGTGGATCGCGTGAACCTCCTGGCGCTGTTCAAAATCCCTGGCAATGATTCTGAATGCCCCGACGTTCAGGGATATTTTCGCCCTCATACGAATCACAACGTGGTCCGATATAAAGTCAGCCTCATGAGCGCGCTTCCGCGCTCCGAGCTGAAGGCGACCTGCGCTCACGAGCTCGCCCACGCGTGGGTTGCGGAAAACGTCCCCGCGGACCGAAGGGAAGATCTGCGTGGGGATGCGGAGGAAGGTTTTTGTGAACTGGTCGCTTATCTGGTGATGGACTCGGAGAACGACGAGGGCGAGAAGAAGACGATTTTGCACAATAACTACACGCGCGGCCAGATTGATTTGTTTATCGCGGCGGAGAAGGCCCATGGCTTGAATGACGTTCTGGATTGGATGAAGTGGGGAACCGCCTCGGAACTGGATCCCGACGAGCCGAACCGGATCCGGGACGTGGGAATGCCTCGCGGGAAATCCGTTCCTGCCATGAACGCCCGCGCTTATATCGCCGCGCCGACCTCCGTTCCCGACACGCTCGTGCTCAAGGGCATCTCCGGCACTAAAGGCCACGCTTTTGTCCTTATAAACGATCAAACCCTGGCGGTTGGCGAATCTGCGAAAGTGCGCGTGGGAAAAACAAACGTTCTCGTGCGATGCCTGGAAATTCGCGACAACTCGGCCCGAATTCAAATCCTCGATTCCCGCGAAGAGCGCGTGCTCTTATTTAATAAGCCAAAATAATAGGCTCCCACGCCCCACACTTGCGGTCCGATTTTCTCCTGACGAACAATTATTGAAATTTTCTTCCTTCTCAGCCATGTTCGCGCCATGCCTGAATCGGAAAATCCCGCTGTGGCGTCCGCGCCGCACCCTACGGAGCCGCGTAAACCCGCCGAACCGTGCTCCATCGTCATCTTTGGCGCGAGCGGCGACCTGACCGCGCGCAAACTCATTCCTGCGCTGTATCATCTATTCAAGGAGAAGCAAATGCCCTCCGCATTTCGCGTCATCGGATTTGCGCGCCGCGAAAAAAACGATGATTCCTGGCGGCAGGAGCTGCGCACGGCGCTCGATCAGTTTTCCCGCACCAAGCCCGTGGACGACAAGGTCTGGGCGGCGTTTTCCAAAAACATTTTCTATTGCCAGGGTGACCTTACGGAAACCGCGGCTTACGCGAAGCTCGAGGCCATGCTGACCTCTTTCGGCCAGGCGCCGCTGCGAGAAAACCTGCTTTTTTATCTCGCCACCCAACCGAGCCAGTTTGGCGAAGTGGTCCAGCAATTGCACAACGCGTCCTTGCTGCACAAGAACGGTTCCGGCTGGCAACGCATCGTCGTCGAGAAACCCTTCGGCCACGATCTTAAATCAGCGTGCCAGCTAAACCACGAGTTGACCCGCTTCGCCAACGAACAACAGGTGTTTCGCATCGATCATTATCTGGGCAAGGAAACGGTGCAGAACATTTTGATGTTCCGCTTTTCGAACTCAATCTTTGAGCGCTTGTGGAACCGCGAATCCATTGACCACGTGCAAATCACTGTCAGCGAACGCATCGGCGTCGGCGGACGCGGTGGTTATTACGAAGAAGCCGGCGCGCTGCGTGACATGGTTCAGAACCACATGCTGCAAGTGCTCGCCCTCATCTCCATGGAACCGCCGGTTTCGCTCGAAGCGGAGGCAATCCGCGATGAAAAAGTTAAATTGCTCAAGTCCATCCGTCCGCTGAGCCCCGCCGATGTCCCCAAACAAGTGGTGCGCGGCCAATACTTCGCCGGCGTGGTCGATGGTGAACCGCGCCCCGGCTATCGCCAGGAGCAAAAGGTGAAATCGGATTCCCACGTGGAAACCTATGCGGCGCTGAAGGTGTTCATTGATAACTGGCGCTGGTCGGGCGTTCCATTTTATTTGCGCACCGGAAAAAATCTTCCTTCCAGCGCCAGCGAAGTGCGCATCCAATTTCGTCCCACGCCGCACGTCCTGTTTGCCGCGGCCTGTGGTGAGCTGGACCAGAACGCCATCGCCCTGCGCCTGCAGCCGAACGAAGGTATTTACCTTCGCTTCAACGGCAAAGTGCCCGGCACAACGCTCGGTGTGCGTCCGGTGCGGATGAATTTCAGTTACGATTCCGAATTCGGCGCTTACACTCCTGAAGCCTACGAACGTCTCCTGCTCGAAGCGATGCTCGGCGACGCCACCTTGTTCATCCGGCGTGATGAAGTTGAGACGGCATGGAAATTCGTGGATTCGATCCGCAAAGGCTGGGAAGGCAAGTCGCTTTCGAACCGGGAATTCTACGCCGCCGGCACCTGGGGCCCCGTCGCCGCGGACGATTTGCTGGCCCAAAGCGGCCACGTGTGGCACGAGCCGCAAGTGGGGAAGTAGCATTTCCAGGAAGTCACCGTATTCTGAATCAAAATGCAAAATTTTGAACTTATTCAATTCGCAAGCCCGGATGAATTGGCCGTTGCCGCCGCCAAAGCGTGGCTCGACGAGATTGAACGCTCGAATCGTGTGACGGCCTCCCATGATGTGGCATTATCCGGCGGGCGAATCACGCAGAAGTTTCTCGCCTCGTTTGTTGAACAATCGAAATCCCGAAAAATCTCTTTGAGCCAGGTCAACTTTTTCTGGGCCGACGAACGGTGCGTTCCACCCACGGATGCCGAGAGCAATTTCAAAATGGCGAACGATCTTTTGTTCGCGCCGTTAAAAATCTCCCAGGAAAAAATCCATAGGCTCCGCGGCGAAGACGTCCCGGAAGCGGCGGCAAAGCAGGCTGAGGCTGAGATTCGCAGTCTGGTGGGAGCTAATTCTCATGGCCAGCCGGTGCTGGATTTGATTTTCCTCGGCCTCGGCGAAGATGGCCACGTGGCGTCACTGTTTCCTGGTGAATCCGAAACATGGACGTCCGACATAGCCGTTTTTCGCGCAATTGACAACTCGCCGAAACCGCCACCGAAACGGATCACGATCGGTTATCAAACCATTGCCGCCGCCCGGCAGGTGTGGATGCTGGCGTCCGGTGCGGGCAAGGAAACGGCGCTGCGCGAATCTCTGTTGCAAAATGGAAAAACTTCCTTCGGTCGCGTGTTGAAACTTCGCGGCGAGACGAAAATCCTAACGGATATTGTGCTCTGACCTGGGAGCGCCGGCGTCCCCGCCGGCGAGAGGGAATGATACAAGCCGGCGAGACGCCGGCGCTCCCAGGTTAGGGCAGCTTCTGCTTCAACTTCAACACAGGCTCAAACAAATCGCCGTGCTTTTCCACGCGTTTGAGAACATCGTCCGAAAGAAAAGTCAGCCGCTTCGCATCTTTTTTCTTCAGCGCCGATTTAACCTCGTCCCAATCCACCGGCGTGGAAACGGTCGGCCGTTCCTTCGCGCGGAGCGAATAGGCGCAGACGGTTGTTTTATGGCGATCGTTCTGGCTCCAATCCACCAAGACTTTCCCCGTGCGCAGGTTTTTCGCCATTTTTGACACGACAAGTTCCGGATGTTCGCGCTCCAATAGTTCCGCAAGCTGGTGAGACAACGCCTTGGTCTGGCCGTAAGTCACCGGCGTGTTCAGTGGCACATAAAGTTGCAATCCCTTCGAGCCGGAGGTCTTGGGAAAACATTTCAGCTTTAACGCGTCCAATTTTTCTTTGAGCCAGAAACCGACCTGGGCGCAAGTCACGATGTCCGCCGGCGCGCCGGGGTCGAGGTCGAAAACCATCATCGTAGGCCGGTCCACGTCATCGGCTTTGGCGAGAAAAGTGTGCAGTTCGAGATCGCCGAGGTTCGCGGCCCAGACAAGCGAAGGTAAATTGTTCGCGAGACAATAATGAATTTCAGTTTCGTTCCGCTCGCTCCAGATTGGTGCGGTCTTTACCCATTCCGGCCGGTATGGCGGGCATCGTTTTTCGTAAAAGAAACCTCCGTTCACGCCTTCCGGATAACGCTTTAGCGTCAGCGGACGATCCTTCAAATGCGGCAGCAGGACGGGTGAGATGCGGATGTAATAATCAATGACCTGCGCTTTGGTGAAGCCGACCTCGGGATAAAAGACCTTGTCGAGATTGGAAACGGGAACCTTGCGGCCGCTGACGTCCAAAGTTTGCGCCGTGGGTCGCGCGACGGTTGCGCCCCGGTTGGAGGAACGTTTTTGCGCGCGACTAACGCTCATATTTCATCGCGCTCACTTCGTTTTCCACGCGGCATCCGCTAGGAGTTGGGCGCGCCGGGAGAATGCTTGCCGAACCAAAAGGCCGATTCAGGCGTCAATTCTATTTCCTCATCGCGGCCATCCACCAGGCGTTCAATGGAGCCGGCGTCAAAGGCAAATCTCCGTTCGGCGGAAATTGCGTCCTTGAAAACCTCAGCTTCATCTTCTCTGAGTGATCGGGCCATAAATTACTCATTGATTCCCCAGTGCGACACCGCGGACGGTTCCTGCGCGGCGTTGAGAAATGCGAACGATTGGTGGTCCTGTGCCCACGGCTGCGTCGCGGCGTTGTGTTTATCCGTTGATCCCGGCCAGATTCCGGGTTGGCAGAAAAATTCGATTTTGGCGCGCCGGGCCACGTCGGCCAGATAAGTGCGCACCGGACTATTGATGCTTTCGTTCCCAAATAATCCCACCAGCGCGGTTGCCTGCGTTTTGTAGGAAAGCCACAACTCCATCCAGGCTTTGACTTCCGTGGGCAATTGTTTCCCTTCATGCGCCGAAACCATGATGAGCTCCGCCGCGGCGGCGTCTTGGGCAGCCATCTCCTTCAGCCTCGGCAGCGCGAGCACGTCGAACTTCCACATCCGGCTGGAAAAAGGACATTGGTTACCGAGTTCCCGGACCATGTATTCGTACGTTTTCATCGCGCGTTTGCCGGTCTCCAAATCTTCGTAGGCGATGGCTACATTCAGGGTGGAATTGATCTCTTTGCCGGAAGGCCCCAACGCTGGAAAACGGCGCGTTTGCATGCGCTCGAAGATGAAGCGATGGGCAAAAAACTACAATGGGGTAAAAACCCTAGAGTAGTTTACCCTACGGCCATAACGAAGTGAGGAGCGGCGCGAAAACGAGACTCGGCAAATAATCT
>Ga0193718_1000249_pt1 | contig 12769 bp, 18 predicted proteins | sample U2a1metaG_FD_144918 | JGI IMG/M metagenome (GOLD analysis project Ga0193718, IMG submission 144918) | Soil microbial communities from a riparian zone of the East river system, Colorado, United States - U2a1 | ecosystem: Environmental > Terrestrial > Soil > Riparian zone | place: USA: East River... | reverse complement strand
ACTTCCATCCGGTGCCAACCCAAGTATATGTTGAATAGCGTCCTCGTCAAAAAACCCTTTACCGCTCTTCTTAGAATCGCGAACCATAGAAAGCAGTTGTTGTTCAAAATACCAATCCTCGTAATGGACGGCTACGCATTCCGAGAGGGTGCGCGCATCGCCTGGGAGAGGGAGGAAATCTTTCCTGTAACGCGGCTGAACGAGAACTTCCTTAACGATTTTATCATTCCATTGGATTTCATCGCCTTCGCCTTTTACTTTCGTTCCTTCGAATTCTATCTTACCTATCGCTTTCGGGGTACGCATCAACTTTTTGGTTTTAGTCTCGTGAACCAGGATGTCGCAAACGCCGCTTCCCTCAAGGAATCCTAAATGAGCGCACACAAGCCAGTTTTGCATCCAAGATTTGCCGTCTGAACGCAGGCGCTTCACTTCCGCGTTGTAAAAGTTCTCGACGGAGTTAGCGTCTTTCGCCGCGTCTGTGTTGTTGCCGGTAACAACGACCGTGCGCGGCACGAATGCGCTCGCCACGACATAGGCGACGATAGTATTCAACTCTGCGAAAATAACAGGCATCGTTAGATCGGATGCGTTCGGCCAAGGCATTTGCGTCTTGCCTTCGGGAGTCTCGGCGTCGTCGAAATGTTCGAGGCCGTATGCCGCGTGGTACGTTTCGATGTTAGCCAGAAGCGTTTCGCATGCGGAGATCGCGGCGTCTAAGCCGCTGCACACGTCTATTTCGATTTCTTTTTTATCTTCGGCGGAGAAGTTGCGAATCGCCCCTCCGATCTTAATTGCGTCCGAGGGCTGATATGTATAAGTATTCTCTTTTTTTCTAGGACGGCGACTGTCTGCGTCCGTCATAAAACGCTTGACCAAACGCACGCGTTCTCCCCAATTCATGGGATGCTTACCGTCGCGTTTGTTTTTACGTTTGCCGTCCTTCAGAGGCATTTAGGTTTTTCACCTCGACGTAACATACGTTGTTCTACCATACCTGCGTAGGGATAACGTCCTGTAAGCTCCGCGCGAATTTTCTCCGTCTGAGCCTTATCGAGTTCTTCTTCGTATTTTCTTTTGATTTTTGTTATCTCGAATCCAAAGATTTTCATCGTATCCCCGTCTTTATAGTTCTACGTTTAGTCTCTTGCCATTTATAAACCAAATCCCCCCACTCTTCCTCCTCCGTTACCTCTTCCATCAAGGACTCAAGCTGCCGGAGGTAGGCCCGCGCTTCGACCTTAAGAGGGTTGCCGTCGTACGGCCTGGCCTCCTCAATGATGCCCGCATGGGCGTCCAGCACGTCTGCATGACCGTCTGCCATATCAGGCCACAGATCGTACTCGTTTTGGAGATCGACGCACGCCTGGCCCCTCTGCCACCACACGGTGAGAGTCCTATACCAAGGCTGGAGTCCTCCGATACGGATTTTCTTGGCCGTCCGCGTCACGCCGCCTTTCGGCATGTCTATCTTCACGTTGAGCTTATTCGCGTCGATGAAGCGCTGTAGCCCGGAAGAAACGGCGGGGTTATTCATCTCGGCTTCAATCGTCACGAGAGGCGGCACATAACGCAAGACGACGCGCGATAGTTCATCAACCACTTCTGAAGGCACCTGACGAAGCCCGCGCGCGTACAAAACGTATTTGTTGAAATCCGCGTCCGTAGCCATGACGACGATGCCGTGTTTATGCGAAGTCTCCTTAGACGTGATACTCGGATCAACACGCATATACACGTTCACGGGAAAAGGCGCACCGGCGACGCCTTCCTCTATGCGTTGCAACTGAGGACGCGGGTAAGCGTTGTAGATGAAATCGCCCCACTGTTTGTACTCAGGCAAGAACAACTCTTCGCCTTCGATTGTGGGGGTCATAAGATACCACGATGCGTAAAGTTTAATCTCCCCGCGCATTTCAAGAATGCGTTTCTTCTCTTCCAGAAATTTCTCCGTAAGTAAAGCAGGGAAAAAATCTGACCCGTCGGGGTTATGAACCGCTCGTATGAACTCGTGCCATAACGGTTTGTTTGCCTTCGCGCCTTTCAGGTCTCCCTCTCGTAAGCACTCTACGTACTTCTCCTTCATCTCGGCGTTCATCTTGCGTATGCGCGCGTAGCAATCGTTTTTCGTGAATGGCGTACCTACGACAAGCCGCACATGTCCCGGCCCCATCGTGCCGTCGAACTGTCCGATGGCATCCCACGCTAGTTGAATCTTTGTAGGAGATTTGTAGTTACCGTCATTTACTAAATCGTCCATGGCGATAAGGCATGGATGCGTTCCGGTTTGCGCCATGCGAACGCCGGAAGTGGTAATCGACGGATCGCGTTTACCGCTCCAGTTTAAGGTAGCGCTAGACCACTCTTCTGCTTCATCTACTAGAAGATGGCAATCGAAAATTCTTAAACCTTCTTTGTACTCAAGATCGTATTTTAATTCACTCAAAAACCCTTTCGCCGCTTTATGAGCATCGCGCATGTAAATTGTAGCGATATGTTCTCCCCAAACTTCTTTAAAAAGGATGAGACAATATGCAAAGAAAACTTTCATTAAATGCGTTTTGTACGTCATACGCGGACACATGAAAAGTTCGTTCCTTACATCATGCGTAAAGAACTTCTCCACGAGAGGAAGGAACGTATCGCGATCTAACAAAAAAAGCCGCGTTTTTAAAAACTCAGCTTTAGAAATCGTGTCGAAAGGATTCGGGATATAAGATTCAAGTTCGCGACACATCTCGACGTGGGGGTTAACTTGGAATTTTTCCATCATCCCTGAATGGCATGCGAAAATCTCCAGGCGAGAAAGGAGATGAGCTTTTTGCCTAGAGATCGGCCAGCTTGGGTTCAGCGGTTCGGGTCGCCCGGCTTCCCGCGCTCTCCGCGATCTTCCTGTTTTTTTCTCGGGCTTCAAGAGCGCCAATGAATTTCCTCGCAACTCGGATGAATAACTTCTCTTCCATTTCTACGATTTGTTGCGTCTCTCCCCTTGCGAATAAGACGCAAACTCTCCCAGGGCAAGGAGAGTCGGGTTCCAATGAAAAGGCTGTGTCTGTTTGGATGTCATATTCGTGTACCCGCGTCATTGAGTCACCTCGCATTGGCCTCCAACGCATACGGCGTCGTTCGTTGATTCGGCGTTCTCCAGCACAAGTCTCTTGCCCTCCTCCATAGAAATTTCCTGAATAGGCGAGTTCTCGCGAGAGCCGCGCGGGTACACCGTAAAGCCTTTCAACTTTACGGCGTGCTTACGCACGAACGAATCGAACTCTTCTGAGGTATATTGGCCGGGATCGACATTGATCGTCTTTGACACGCTGTTATCTGTATGCTGTTGGAATGCATATTGCACCGCTAGGTGCTGGTCGATTGAAATCTCCGATCCGTGTTCGAAGACGGAGAGATCGCGTCCCTCCTTCACGAACCGCTCGAACGTCGGCATAACCACAAGCTCACGCCCTAGAGATGCATCGCTATTACGAAATGTTCTCCAGTACACCGGGGATTCGTAAGGCTCGAACGCTCCCCACACACCTTCCACAATAGACGTAGTGCCTGTAGGCGCTATCGAAGTAAGAGCGCAATTCCTAAGCCCGTACTGTGCGACCTCCATGAACGAATCGCTGTTTAGGAAAGGGGCTAAATATGCAAGATGCTTACGCTTATTATACAACGGAAAATGGCCTAGCTCTCGTGCAAGATTAGCCGATGCTTTATACGCTGCACGCTGGAGGAGATAGCCTAAATGCGCGGCCCATTCGACGGCGCGTTGATCGCTGTATTTAACCCCTAACTCTGCGAGCATGTCGGTAAATCCCATTATCCCTAAACCAATACGACGGGTTTTTTTAGATTCTTCCTCAATCGCTGCAAGGGGATATTTAGTTACGTCTAAACAAGAGTCAAGAAAACGAACGCTAACCCCGACAGCATATTCAAATTTATCTAACTCAAACTTTCCATTTCGAACGAAACGCGGAAGTACTAATGATCCTAAATCACAAACAGAGTAAGGCTGCATCCACACTTCCCCGCAAGGATTAGTACTTGTCAACTCACGACAATAAGAAATAGGGTTCTGTTCGTTTGCTAGAAAACCGTTCAGTATTCCAGGCTCGCCGTTTCTTAAAGAGTTTTCCAGTAACTTACGCCATAACTCACGCGCTTGAATCGTACGAACGACCTTACCGCCGAACACGAGATCGTGTCCTTCATCAGCATCGACCTTAGCAAAAAACTCTTGCATAGACTCGTTCATAAAAACAACGGATATGTTCGCATTGTTCAACTGACCATGGTCGAGTTTAGAATCTATAAACTCTAAAATATCCGGGTGATCGTGATTAAGACAAAACATAAAAGCGCAACGCCTGCCGCCGCCTTCTTTGATTTCGTTACCTACGGAATTAACAAGACGCATCAAAGACACGGCTCCTGTTGCTTCTCCCCCTGTCCCTTTAATAGACGCTCCGCGTTGACGAATCGAACTGAAGTTTATACCGACTCCGCCGCCGACTCCTGAAATCACAATCACATTGGAGATGAGTTTTCCCCATCCCTCGCGAGAATCTTCAACATCCAAAGTGAAGCAGTTGCCCGTAACATATCCGTTTCCTATAACAAACGTATGCGTTACAGGTTCAACACAACAATACACTTCCTCAACACGATTTGTTTTCGTGACATGTGCTACCTTCATAGTATGACGTTTTAATGTAGGAGGATGTGCGTCAAAATAAGCGCGGTGTTTTTCTTTTAGAATTAAAGAACGGTCAACGCCTTTTCTTACAAACCTAAGTTGGAAAACAGGTGAATACTCCCCTGTCCAAGGATTATGCGTGCGAGTTGTTTTAATTCCTATTACCGGAATGCCTACGCTTGCTGCAATACATGCTAAATTTTCAAGCACAACACGATCTGCTTGGTGGATCATAACATTTCCGTTGTTTATACTTACACACCCGTCTGCTGCAATTATACCTGCAATAAATCCGCGTATGTATGAGTAGGACTCTCCCCCTGTTATCATTTTTTTGTAATGAACAGGAAGAAGTGTTGCAACAGTTGCTCCTGAGCTAGGCTCCTCTCGTACATTAGAGAAGTAGTCATATACTAGATGTTTACTGTCTCCGAACTGTTTTATACAGGCGTGTTTGTGCTTCATGTATAAACACCCGTCGCCGAAAGTAAGCCCATGTCTAATGCCTTCTCGAAACTCCTCTTCATTGACAGGTTTTACAGGGTCAGCTTGTTGAGGGATACGACGCCCTTTCAGTTCCGTTGTTTTCACTTTTTCATACCCCTGCGGTTTACTTACAACCCATTCGTGTTCCGCAGTCGCAAAAAGTGTTTCTCCATTTTCAAAAAACACTTCGTACAATTCCTGACGCCCGTAAGATTTCCAAAACGCAGGTCGGTATTTTCCTTCCTTGGTGAGAACATTATGAGTTGATCCAGCAAGCATAAATGCAGGGAAAACGCCTTTATCTGTATGCACAAGTGTTTCCCCGGCCAGGCAGTTGTGTAAACTCCCTTTCGCATACCCGCACCCCCGTCGAATGCGCCCGCCAGGAGAAAACAAACGCGCATCCAGGATGTCTTGATACATCTGTTGATGAGCGGCGTTGCCATTAGCTACGTGTTTGGCGACGCGAAGATTCTGCTGCGAGCGCGTTTCGCCAGGGAAAAAAGAGTATCGCTGTTCGAGAATACGATCCCCGAAAGCGAAATGTGATGCTTCAGACATTTCGATCTTTCAATGGAAAGGAGTTATTTTTTCTTTTTCTTCTTATTCGACTGGCCTGACTGTTTTAACCCAATCGCAATACGTTGTTTCAAAGGGCGTTTCGTGCCTGAGTTTTTCAACTCGTGCATCGTTTGCTTCATGACCGCATTCTTTTTCTTTTTAGGCGCGGTTTTTTTTAAGGGCTTTGGGAGCGGCACTACGCACCTTCTTCATAGAAGCGGTGTAAGGGGTAAACCTAGGCTCCGGTAAAGGCGTGCGCGGGATGCAATTACTAAAAACAAAAGTTAAAAATGCATGAGCCGCAACGACGCTAGGCAGGGTTTGATCTACAGGCATTCCTTCGCATCCGTGCGTGTGCTGTATGGCGGCATCCACAAGCGTGTCGCCTGATAAGCGGATGATATGCCTAACTACCACGGTGTCCCCCCATTCCTTTTTTCGATGCGACTTTTCTAGCAACGAAGCGACCTTCTTTCGTCATGTCGTATCCGAGATCGCCCGCGCTCTTGGAAACCTGTTTGCGATTCATTGGCGTTGGAGGCGGTTGTGCGGCGGCTTTCTTAGTCTTGCGCCCCCCCATTCTCCCCGATAATAAATCACTCATGTTTTTCCAGCCGCCTGTACCGAGAGTTTCTTCCAGACTCCCTGAAGCAAACCCGCTGTCTTTTTTACGTGGTTTCGGCATAAGGCACCTCGTCTTCGGGGACGTTCTCCGACGCCTGCGCCGAGGCCTGTAAGATTACCGCCGCTATGAGAGGCGCGATCTGTTTGGCTAGCTCCTGAATAACCCCTGGGTCGATGTATAGGACCCCCACGCCGGGCACGCGGAAGCGTTGCTCGACTCGTTCTCCGGCCGGGCTCTCTTGCACCCGTGTCAAGTCAAGCACGGGCATGATAGGCTCGCCTGCCTTAGCTCCGCCTAGGATAGGCACCCCGCCCGGTCCTACGATACGTCTTTCCATTTTAATTACCTGTCTTTCGTTAAAGCGTCGTTGTTGTCTGTTCATTTTCTAGCTGCACGAGCTTGCCAGCCCGCTAAAAAAGCCGCCTCTAGTTGTTCTCTAAAAAGAGGATTGCCTATAAGGCCTATCCTAAGATCGAACTCTCTTTGTTGATCGTCGTTAAGCATCATCTTCCCTTATCAACGCATCAATGTACGCCGTACGAACGCTGTAGTATTTCCCGCTCAAGCATTTCACGATCTCCGGGACGTGTTCACGAAAAAAAATCCAATCGCCGACGCGGATTTTCTTGCAATCCGCATGCACGGCTACAACTTCTCCTTGGACCTGCGGAACGGCGTCGGAGAACTCGACGAATATATCATGCGCCGTGTAGCCGCTGCCGTCCGTAGGCCTAAAAAAAACGACGCCCGGATTCGCCGGTGCGTACAAAGCTGCCATCACATGCCGGGCGGAGCCGTCACCGAGTAATCGCGTGCGTCTTCCTCCCAAGCCTCGTCTAACGCCTTAACAGCACCGTCTTGGGTAAGAGACTGCGGGGGCGTCGGAAATCCGTTAGATACAGGAGAAGGGGGGTAAGGCTTAATAACGTCTCTCCACTCTCTTTCGAAGGGTTGTACAGTTTTAACAGGCTCTTCCAAAAAAAACAGCGCTTCGACTCCGATCTTCACGGCGCGACGCAACGCCTCTTTCATCGAACAGCCTTCTTGCTCGACGAACTCTGTTAGTCTTATGTACGTCGAATCCGCGATGATAACGCTTTCCGATGTCGTCCCGGCTTCGATTTTTTTAACGCGAGCGCGATAATCGGCAAGCGAATCATCTATGGAAAGTTTTTTAGGTCTAGGCACTTTATTCTCCTTTAGCGTAATTGTGTTAGAAGGAACTATTGTGAGGTTATTTTTGCGGGGCATGTAATCTTCTCCAGCTTAAGTTGTTTGAGAAATTTCGAACAGTCTTCGCACGGCTGATACGTCACATAAAGTTTTGATCCTTGCAACGCAATTCCTTTTTTCGCCGCTGCCAAAACCGCATTCAGTTCAGCGTGAATGACGACGGAGCAGTGTTCTTTTCCATTAACATTTTTCATATCGGAATTGTATTGCGATCCGTCAAACGTAGCGCTAGGGTAATGCTGGCAATGCCGTTCTTTAGTCGGAGCCCCATTGTACCCTGTCGAAAGAATATGGTTGTCTTCGCTGACGAACACAGCCCCTACGCTGCGCCGCGAACACGTCGAACGCATTGCGACAGTCTCGGCGATCCGCATAAAATAATCATTCCAGTCCGGTCGGTTGTCCATCGTACTCTCCTCGTATAGCTTTTAATAATACTTGCCCGTGACATATCAACGGATCATCGGGTCCAAGACCCATCATCGAAGCGCAAAAACACGCAAGCGTTTTCCCCGTCAATTCATTTTTAATCTCTTCCCTGAAAGCAGGGTTATTCTGAACGCTCTGCTCATACTTCTGAACGCACAGTCCGCGCGGCCCGTCGATGCCGACGCGAAAGCGATTCCCCCACTTCGTCGGTCGGCCTATGTACACGTCATAGTGATCCGTCAACGTCTTGTTGACGACGCGCCCTCCGCTCATCACCCTTTCCTCGTCGTGGTTTCCAACTCGGAGTACGGGAAAAATGTTATGATATTTTTTACCATGCGATCCGGGAATAAAACGAACGCGCCGTATTTATTCGTTTGATGCACGATGCCTATAAAGCCATAATACCACGAACTCTCAAAGATAGGGGTTACTTCATCGCCGATGTGCATATGCCTGACTCCTGTGGGAAGTATTTACGCAATTGATTCCATCCTGCAAAATTTGAAGGATAGTAGTTATGAACCCCTATACATGGCGTCGCTATATGCTCGAAAGGCGACCAATGCCCGCTTGATGCAAGGCGATCATGGAGTTCTAAGTCTTTCCTAATGTCGCGCGTGCCTTCATGCGTAAGATAAGAAACGCGAGCGCAACGCGCAACGGATATTTTCTTTTGCTCGCTCCCGTAACTCTCTTCCGTGTCCGCCGTGAAAGGAAGATGCCAATCGCCGTACTGAAGCCTCTGCGGATTGTTTATCGCATACACCGCCTTCATCAACTCCGCGATAGTCCGCATCTCAGGCTGCGCGTCCGGGTGACATCTCAAGCGAAAGAAGTTATCCCACTCGGTAGCAGTGATAAGCTGAGTCACCCAAGCGAAAGGCTCCAGGAGACGCGCCGCGATCTGTTTATGGACGCCCAACTGTTCCATCCGTCTCGCCTCGAAAATCGCGTGATCGCAAGCATTCCTCCAACTCCTGCGCGCTAGGGTCTCTTCCATTCCTTCAAGCGACGCCTCAGCCGTCATGCCGGGGCGGTCTTGCGGCCAATCGTCCGGTATAAACGGATCGTCCTCGACGCGCTTTATCGCGACGTGCAGGGGCACAGCCCGCGTGCTTTGTGTGTTGCGGGAAAAGGCGCGATGCGTGTTCATCTCCGCCAACACGATGCGCGGATACGTCACGGCCATTGTAGTCAGCCGCACGCCGGAAGGAGAGACGGAATCTAGAATTATCTTCGCTTTATATCCCATGCCGATAGAATCCCATACCGCCTTCTGGTTCAAAAGAGTCTATAGGGAAGCCGTCTCTGGTCTCAACGGGGCGCATCTCTCTAAGGTATAACGCCGCCAATTCCGCCCGCGTTCCGCACTCCGTCTTGTATTGAAGGGAGGCCTTATGCTTCCACAGACTCCCCTTAGAGATGCCCAAGCGCTCCGCTACTTCTCTAAGAGTCCCGGCCCGGCTTAAAGACTCCCACACGGTCCATTCGCGCGGCGTCAAGGATTGCAACCCTCTTTTTTCTTTCATAGACATAGGCGTATCATGCGCGCTTTTTACCCCTAACGGAAGGGTCTATCGCACCTGTCCTTTAGGCCCGGCGACGCATATAATAAGCGTATGCTACAACAATTATTCGATCTCGGCACGCTCCACGGAGTCGCCCTCACCGTCGCCGCCTGCATGGCGCTGCTGTTCTGGTTCTTCACGGGCTTAAGCGAACTCACAGAGCCCGACGACAAACCCGCCCTCCGTCGCTTCGCCCCCGCCCTATCATTCGTCGTCTTCATCGCCTTCGCGTTGCACTGGGCCATAGGCATACCGTGGTAGGCCGCCCTGTCTTTCACACGACGTGCTTCCATGTGCGTCTCGTCACGACTTCTTCGATTGCGTGATCTGATACGCCGTACATCTCTCCTATTCGTTTATAGGTTTTCCTTCCTTCCCTATACATCTTACGTATCTCCCTCACTTTCTCGTCTGTAAGTTTTGCATTTTTATGAGACTCCCCATGAGAGTAAACCCCCCTACCTTTTTCCTGCATGTCTCGTGCGTTATCTGCCGGTGTTCCCTGGCGCAAGTGATCCGTATTAACGCATGAAGGCGTATCGCACGAATGAATAACCAACAAAGCCGGGTCCCATGCGCCTCCTAATTTCCTCTGCAAAATCCACCTATGAGCTGCAACCTTAGTCCCATGACTAATAGAAAATTTCCCATAACCCTCCGGTGTTTTTGTAGCGTTCCAAAGAATGCACCCCCCTTCCCCTGCTTTCGTAAGGCTCCAAAATCTTTCGACGATATCTCGCCCCGAAAGACTACTCCCCTTCTCCCATTCCGCTTTAAGCGACGGGTTCTCATACCAGTCAGGCTTACCCCAACGCTCGATCAGTTTTTTTGTTTTGTTCGTCATGTTAGTAGTATAACATATCGGGGGGTTAATACTATACCCATATACACCGTGTTTAAATGGTACCGAAATATAATAAAACTCCAGGCCGAGGAATGGCGGCCCCCGCGATACTACTAGGTACCGCGCGAGCGCGCGCCTGCGGATCGGAACCGCGATCCTCTCTTGGCGATGGTAAACGCTTGCGGTAAGCATCGAGACCCAGAAGGCTAGCTTGCCTTCGCCGATGGATAGGGCATAGAGATGCCGCAGGAGCGCGGCTAGAGGGTCGACCCATACCTAGACTCATCCCTCTGCTTCCCCTTCCCCTACGCCTTACCGTGGGTCTCTTCCTCATGGCTACCCTTTATTGATAGGGTATGATATCATAGGTACATAGAACCCATCACTCAAAAGGATTCACTCATGAAACGCATGTCAGCTCAAGAGCTCGGTCGCCGCGTCGCAGCGCAAGTCACGCGCCTCAACGAAGACTCCACCTACACGGAACGATCGAACGCCGGAGCGGATTATCTCTCCTCATACGTCGAGTCCCTCGCCACGTGGGCAGCGCGATACGCCAACGACGACGCTACAGCACTCCACGCCGTAGCTAAGGCCATACAAAACATCGTGGAAGCCGGTCCTCTCGCCCTGGCATCTGGCACATCCGACAACCCAACGCCGGTCGCGGCGCGAGCATCGCGCTACGACAGCTAACCAAAAGCGAAACGCCTCTCCCTCCTCTCACCGGCCAGCAGGCCGAGAGAGCAGGGGGGAGGCGTCTGTCGATCAAGTCGGCACTGATGAGCTTGCAGAACACGCACATATATAAGGAAGGCCGACGACGTGATTACGCTGCTCCCAAACGGACTCATAGAAGTAGAAGGATACTACGTGCAAGGCGCTCAAGAGGCCATACGCCCTAGAATAGCCGACGCGAACGATAGTCGTCCGTCTTGCACGTGCAGCTTCTACCACGTGAAAAAACTACCAAAGGGCTTCTGTCCTCATATCGAATACGCGATAGCCTTCCTGAAAACAATAACCTGATATGTTAACGCTGCTCGCATTCCAGAATATCTACCAACAAGAGTGCGCGCAAAATTGCATGCCTTCAGACGGCGACGCAGGCGTAGCGGGCGGCATAGTATTCCTAACACTCTGCTTCTTTGCATACATGCAATGGGGGAACAATCCGTGAACAACATCATCGCATCGCTTTCCGATCCGATCAATGCTCCGTACGCGGAAGCCTTGACGGTCTTCGCAATTCTGAATTTCATATTCTTCTGCTATGCAATGACGTTAAAACGTAACGCTGACTTTCATCAAAAGTTACGTAACGAAAGGAATAAAAGCGTGGAAGATTGTTATAAAAAATTCGACAACTGCGGCACAAAAGTTACCAAACATTACTCTCTCTAATTCGCCCGCGCGTGCGCGCGTGCATGTGAAAGGCTAACCTATCATGAGTACTAACCAAAACAGTTATCCGCGATGCGGGCATATGCAATGCAAGGCGCTAGGCGTCAGGCATACGGCGTGCAGCGTTCCGCATGAGATACATGGGCGCGTGAGTAAGACGCTGCATCTGTGCGTTAGGCACTACGATATGTACGTCAAGCGCGGATGGACGTCAGAAGCAGGCAACGTAGCGCCGACGGTCGCCTATATGCATGGGGGACAGGCGTGAAGACATACCGTTTGTTTTTAGACCAGTACGGCGGCCATGAGTATGCGCGTACGGTAAAATAGCTACGCGAAAAGGCGGGAGGAGGGAGAGTTTTTATAATATATCGCGACAAAAAAGACGGTACGACCGTTCGCTCCGGTTATGGCATCGGTAAGCGTTGGTTCGATGAGTATTCTCCTGTGGAGAGACCGGTATGAAAACGTACCGGATAGTTCACAAGACGGGCTGGCTAGCGGCCTGCGGTTTTTATAGCCTGGAACGCGCGTTAGCTTGGCTAGCGGATTTTAATCCTGACCATTACGTAGAAAAAGGTCTGACGGTTGAAGACTTCACCGTCGAGGGGGAAACGAAATGATCGTCGATATTCAACAAACCATGTATGAGCTTCGAGACAAGGGCGAGGGGCCTAGTATCTACGCCATGGATTGCCTGGAGCGTAAGCTAACGCAATACGCGCGTCGCCCGAAGGCGGGACTTGGGGAGTCTGCGTTTAGTTTTTCCTCAACTGCTTCGAGGACATGTCTCATAGCGCTTTCGCCCGCGCATCCGCGCGGAGCATATACGTGGGGGTCTATAACATGACGCATGCATTGCCGCCCGTCTCTTCTCCGTTGATTGAAAACGCGAAGGCCGCCTGCGTCGCATATCT
>Ga0193718_1000248_pt1 | contig 12796 bp, 22 predicted proteins | sample U2a1metaG_FD_144918 | JGI IMG/M metagenome (GOLD analysis project Ga0193718, IMG submission 144918) | Soil microbial communities from a riparian zone of the East river system, Colorado, United States - U2a1 | ecosystem: Environmental > Terrestrial > Soil > Riparian zone | place: USA: East River... | reverse complement strand
GGTCAACACAGCGTTCGGATCCAAGGGCGTGGCAACCAGCTATTTCGCTTTCGTCCCCTTCCCGGTCGGTGTTGATTTTCAAGAGGCGTTGGAAAATGCTGACGGGACTAATACATCATTCTTCGGCTACTTTGGTCAGCAGGTCTTAGAGTTTCAATATCCAATGTAGGGATGAGGTGATGAACACCCTACTTCTTAACGCTAGTTGGGATCTAGAAGAAGATTCCTTCCGTAACATAGCCGTGGTCGACGATCCGTATTCTTTAGCGCAGGATGCGGCCAGCGCGATCCGCACGTTCCAGGGTGAGGTCTATTACGACACAACCCTAGGTATTCCCTACTTCCAGCAAATCCTCGGGTTTTCCCCGCCTGTTTCCCTGATGAAGGCTTATTTCAATGCTGCTGCGCTTACCGTACCAGAAGTCGTCAGTGCTGTATGTTTCATCGCCTCGATCACACATCGTCAGGTTCTAGGCCAGGTGCAGGTGCGAAATGCGGCCGGGCAACTGGCGGCGTCAACTTTTGCTCAATCGCCTGCGGTTGTTGAGTTGGAGACCGCATGACAACCAATGTCCCGCCTCCGACGTTTGGCCCGCTTGGGTTCATCACTCCAGCAGAGTCAACCATCCTTGCGGGCGTGACGACGGACATCAACACGGCGTTCGGCGGCAATCTCAATCCGGCACTCAACACGCCGCAAGGGCAGCTTGCATCATCCATCGCGGCCATCGTCGGTAACGTCAACGATTTGTTCCTATTCTACACGTCACAGACGGACCCGAAATATGCCGTCGGTCGGATGCAGGATGGCATCGGGCGCATCTATTTCATCGAACGAAACCCGTCTTTACCAACTGTGGTACAGGGTGTTTGCACCGGACTTTCGGGGACGGTTATCCCAGTTGGGGCGCTAACTGCCGACGTAAACGGAAATATCTATCAATGCACTGGGGCAGGCACGATTTCTCTCGCTGGTAATGTGACGCTTTCATTTGCCAATGTCCTACCAGGCCCAATTCCGTGCCCGTCTGGCGAAATGGATATCATCTACCAAACCATTCCAGGATGGGATGCCGTCGTCAATCCAAACGATGGCGTGGTGGGCGTAGATGTCGAGAGCCCCGCGCAATTCGAAACTCGCCGGTCGGCCTCTGTTGCGCAGAACTCGCTTGGTTCGCTGCCGTCCATCCTAGGCGCCGTGCTAAACGTTCCCGGCGTCATCGACGCATATGTCACGGAAAACAATCAAAGCACCAATCAGACTATAGGCGGTGTCACACTTAAGGCAAACTCGGTTTATGTTGCGGTTCTAGGCGGCGCATCTCAGGCGGTGGCCCAGGCGATATGGTCCAGGAAGGCCCCTGGGTGCGCGTACAACGGCACCACCACGGTGACGGTGCTTGATACCAGCACGGGGTACACGCCACCCTATCCGTCCTATCAGGTGTCTTTCCAGATACCGGCTGCATTAAACATCGTGGTAGCCGTCAATATTGTGAACAGCGTCACTGTGCCGTCAAACGCGGTGACGCTCATCCAGAATGCTGTCATAGGCGCCTTTGCGGGAGTCGATCAGGGTCCGCCCGCGCAGATCGGCACGACGATGTATGCCTCGCGGTTCTATGCCCCGGTTGCGGCACTCGGGACATGGGCACAGATCGTCGACATCCTTCTCGGCTCCTCGAATGTACCGGCCGCGACTATCACCGGAAGCATAGCAGGGACGGTATTGACTGTCACGTCCGTCTCAGGCGGGATTATCTCGACGGGCGAGACCCTATTCGATACTACTGGAAACATCCTCTCGGGAACAACGATCTCGTCGTTTGGGAGCGGCTCCGGCCTTCTTGGAACCTACAATGTAAGTCAATCTCAAACCGTTGCGTCCGAGACAATGACTTGCGTTATGCCCTCCCTATTCTCCGTAACTCCGTTCATCAATCAGATTCCAGCCGCCGCAGCGCCCAACATCATCGTTACGCTGATCTGAGATGCCGAACACAGGCCCTCCCTACCCGCCGACTATTCCCGGCTCAAATGCCATAGGTAAATTCCAGATCGGGATAAGCCCGGTCGGAACGATGATCCCGTTCAATTGGTGGACGACGGTCATTAGCCAATATGCCAACAGTCCCGTACTCACGACACTTCTAGGCGACTTCGATTCCTATATCGACCAGACGCAGAATTTCGATGCTTTCTATGACGACATCTGGAACATCAATACGGCACAAGGGTATGGCCTCGATGTTTGGGGCCGGATCGTAGGTGTCAACCGCGTCCTAAAAGTCCAGGTTGGGAAGAATTTCGGCTTTGAAGAAGCCGGTACGATCAGCGCCGACCCATTCAACCAATCGCCATTCTATGGCGGGAGTCGCTTGACGGACAATTTTTCGCTGTCCGATTCGTCATACAGGACGCTAATTTTTGCTAAGGCAGCGGCAAACATAACGAATGGTTCCATAGCAGCAATCAATCGGATCCTGATGAACCTGTTCCCCAACCGAGGGAACGCGTTCGTCGTAGATACCGTGAAGGTCGGGCTATATTTTGGCTTCCAGGAAGCTACGGATGCGCAACCGTTCAATCAAGCCCCATTCTATGCCGGGCAACCATTTAGCACGATGACAATGGAGTATGTGTTTGAGTTTCAGCTAACCCCAGTGGAATTAGCCATAGTCCAAAATTCAGGCGTGCTCCCCAAATCTGTTGGTGTCTTTGCGTCAATCTTCCTTACGACGCCAGCCAATCCCCCATAGGATAGATAAATGCTAGCGTCCAACATTCCAGCATCATTTACACTGACATGGGCTCAGAACGCCGGCGGCGCGTTCATTCGCGTGATCCCATCCGCATCTCAGATCGGTATTCAGAACGGCGCGGCATCATTAAACGATGGGTTCCCGCCGCTAAATTTCCAACCTGTCGGATCTGGCGGCGTGCCGCCCTTCGGCCAGGATATGAACGGCATCCTGAACCAGATCAGCGCCTGGGCGCAATGGGATAAAGCTGGCGGCCCAGTAGGCTATGATGCCACATTCTCGACAGCGGTTGGTGGATATCCGGCTGGGGCGATTATCTCCGCCGCGATATTGGGCAACTTCTGGTTCAACTCGGTCGACAACAATGTAACGAACCCGGACACGGGCGGCGCCGGCTGGATCGGTTTTAGCCCGACATCCCAGATTACACGCATCGTCACCGCTAGTGGCGTGTTCGTGACGAACATAAGCGACGGCGCGATCGGGATGAATAGATCGGCAGCGCTGGCGACTTCGACGACCACGCTTCCTGTCCCGTCTCAAGGCAAGACATATTCATACGAGGATGTGGCTGGGAACTTCAACGCATTTCCGCTGACAATTATAGCGCCAGGTGGCCACCTTATTTCCGGGCGGTCGTCTGTTGTGCTGAACGTCAATCATCAGGTGTCTACATTCAGATATTACGGCAGCAGCGTATGGAGCTGTTCGGGGATAGCAACATAATGGTTGGGATGATGAAAAGCTTTTTAAAACAGTTTGCTGCTGCTATTGTTCTCTCCGCCATTATGGTAGGTGGCGCGAGTGCGCAGTTCGCAGCGCAGGAGACATGGCAGCCAACCACCACCGGAACGAAGAATGCGGTTATAATTTCCATTCCGAATGTCGCCTCTCTGGCGGATTTGCTCGGCGTTCCGGTCCGATTTATCCCGGCATTCAACAACGATAGCGCTGCAACTGCGGCGGTGGGCGGCACAACTGCGACTACTATTTTGAAGGCGACACCTACTGGGCTTTCCCCACTAGTTGGCCAAGAACTTATCGCCGGAGAGATGGCCGTATTGATTTATGATGGCGCAGAGTATGTGCTTAACAGCATCGTGTCTCCTCAGCCGACGCTCACGTCCAACACCACGTTTTGTGTAGCGACGAGCGGGAATGATGCAAACAGCGGGGTATCGCCTAACTGTTGGGCTACCTTACAGAAAGCAGCCACCTTCATCAGCAAATATAATGCCAATGGCTTCACCATCACGGTTAACGTTGCAAACGGAACATATGCGCCGTTCACTATGCTGCCGGTTGGCGGGAATGGAACCGTTAACTGGGTTGGGAATACGGGAACTCCGGCCAACGTTTTGATCTCCGCAACAAACGTATCGGCAGTCACGGCATTTGGGGTTCTCGGCCAAACCATCAATGGGTTTAAGCTTACAGTAGCTGGCACTTCTCCTACCGATTCGCTCGGCGCTTGTCTTTATGAAGCAGCCCAATCATCCCTAACGATCAGCAATATGGTCTTTGGTCCATGTTTTGGAGATGGCGCGTTCGTGCAGCAATCCAATCTTAACGTCGGGTCAGGAACATTCGCCGTCTCTGGATCATTCGCCGGCACAGCGAGTAGCTGTAACCCAGGCTGCGGGGCGGTTTTTGATTCGAACTATGGTGGATTTATTTCCGGGAATAATTCGTCAATGACGATAACATCAGCTATCTCAGATGTGTGGTTCCTGTCGGCGCGCAGCGGTGGTTTCACGAGTCTGTTATTTACGTCGATAACTAATTATGGAAACGTTACCGGGACGAGAGTAAATTGTGTCCTTAACGCCGTGATAGAGACGCTTGGCAATGGCCTGAACTATTATCCTGGTACAATCGCCGGATCCTGCACAAGTGGCGGCCAGTCTCACTAATGGCCAAGATATTTGAAAGAACCTCTATGCGAAGGATAACTCTCGCCATAGCGCTGGTTATCTGCGCCATGAGTGGCGCGCTTGCCCAATCCAACCCGAACTTGACATATGGCCAAGTGCCAACCGCAGCCCAATGGAATAGCTACTTTGCCATCAAGCAAGACGTGCTTGGGTTCGTCCCGCTCAATGCGGCGGGCGGCTCAATGGCGGGCTCGCTGTTCCTCTTGCCGTCATCAGCGGGCGGAGCCGGGTTCAATATCGGCGTTGGAGTAGCGCCATCGTTCCCGAATAATGGCGACATGTGGGAGACGGCCACCGGGCTCTTTGCTCGCATAAACGGATCATCCGTTAATATCAGCACAGGTGGATCGCCAGCTATATCCTTCCCGGCGACCGTTTCCGGTACGGCGAACTCGGGCGGCATTCCATATTTCAGCAGCTCGACGAATATGGCATCGACTGCGGTACTTGGCGCTGGCCTGCTGGTTAAGGGTGGCGGCGCCGGTGTTGCGCCATCAACATTCACGCTTGGCGGCGGCTGCACCTTTGCGACGCCAAACATAACGTGCGCGGCGAACTCGCTGACCGGAACAACGCTGGCATCAAGTGTGGTAGCGTCATCTCTGACATCTGTTGCGGCACTGACGGGGGGCTCGACGGCGGCCGGATTCACCTTAAACCTTGCCACATCTACGGTGTCCGGTGCGCTTCCGCAAGCGAATAGCCCATCGCTGACCGGGGATGCAACAAAGCCAGCTGGGTCAAGCACGACATCCATTGTGCTCACAGGGGATGTAACGAAATCGGCCGGCTCAAACGTAACAACGCTTGTTAATAAAACCATCACTATTAACGGGACTGCCTGCACGCTGGGCTTAACCTGCACGTTTTCTAGTAGCGCGGCGAATACCTCGACGTCAGCTTCTCCGACTGGTACATCGTCAACTTCCGGCGTAATGATGGGGCTAGCGAAGGCGATTACACCTACTAATACCGGCAATGTTATGATGATCCTTAATGGGTCTGGCGCTAATAACACCATAAATGATAGCTGTCAGGTTGCGGTTCGCTACGGCACAGGAACAGCGCCAACTAATGGCGCGGCATTAACCGGGACAGCTCCAGGACTTCCAATTCTTTGGACGAATATCAGCGCCGGGTTTAGTTATCCGTGGTCTGCTGCCATAGTGGCGACCGGGTTAACCATTGGTACGCCCTATTGGGTAGATGCTAGTTTAACGGCCGTAAGTGGCGGGACATGTTCAATAGCTAGTATCACGGTAAGTTTGATGGAACAATAATTGCGCGGCCACTGGCCTGAACTCCTCGCCATAGCGGTTTTCATCACGATGACCGTGGTCATTCTCTCGGCAGTCGTCACAGCTCACCCATAGCTGCCCTTGACAAAAGGGCATTTGCCCGGCATCATAGCCATAGCGGTAAGAGCCCTGCGCCGTCAACGCTCGCGGCGAGGCTTCTCAACTAGGCTCTTGGCAACGCTTCGTTGGGCGCCGCTCGGACGGCGGTCGGGTTACGATGGTCTCATTACGGTGAGGTCGATTCTGCTCGTGAGACGGAATTGGGCGGCCGCCGTCCGTAGGATTTAACAGGGAGTCCATCTTTGTTCTGTGCCTGACGCAAGGGCAGCCATGATATCCAATAACCCGCTTCAAGGGATGGCGTTCGAGAAATCCATCAACAGAAAGGATTCGTATCGCCATGAGAATAATAGTGCTTTTCACCTCGCTCGCGCTGATCGCGAGTCTTGGAAACATGGATGCCCACCTGATCGGCGTCATTGAGCTGTTGCCGCTTTTGCTAATTAACGCGGCTGGCGTCGTCACCATTGCGTGGGCGTGGGATGAGGCGGACTGAACAAACCTATGAGAGCGGCGGCGTGGAAAGCAGACACGCGGGATGATGAGGTTAGGGGCGGCGCCTAGAAATTGCCCCTTGGAAATGCGATTCTCTTGCAACCCAAGTCCGCAAGCCGGGGTAGCGTCCGGCCCGCTCTCGCCAGTCGGCATATGCCCTTGACGCCGGGGCAAAAGCCCATTAAGATGTCGCTATCAACGGATCCTTGTGATCAGCGAGGCGGCGATGTCAACGACGTTTTTCCAAGACACTTGCCGCTTCGTAGTCCCCAAGCTCATGACAGAGTTTGATTGGCGGGATTTCCAGGCGGCTGGATGCATGGGCAACCTTGGCCACGAAAGCGGCGGCCTTGTCGAGTTGCGGGAAATTGGCGCGGCGCCGGGGCGCGGCGGCTACGGATGGGCGCAATGGACGGGGCCTCGCCGGATCGCATTCCTTCATTATTGCGATGTCGTCAAATTCGACTGGCATTCTGAGGAAGCTAACTACGGCTATCTCATAAAAGAACTTCACGAATCGTATGGCCACACGGTCGCAGCCGTCGCCAAGGCACCGAACCTTCAGGCTGCCACAAGGGCCTTTGAGCGGGGCTACGAGGGCGCTGGCATTGTCGCCATGACGGATCGCTACCGCTGGGCCAAGATTGCCTGGGCGGCCGTCCGTAGTACCTCGCCGTTCGAAATAACTGCATAGGGGAGCCGGGCTGCCTTATCCCCCTGTCGTATCGAAAGAGCGGCGAGGCAGCCCACCAAAACTAATGGAGTTAGAATGTTTGGAATTACTCAAGACCAGATTGCCAGCGCAGTTCGCTGGTTGCTTACTGCTTTATCCGCAATGCTATCTGGATTTCTCATTTCTAAAGGGTTTGCGACCACTGCGTCCGCAGCGGCGCTTACCGCGTTCATTCTTGGGCTAGTGCCGAGTATTGCCGCGTTTCTCTGGGGGCTTTGGGCGCATACCAAGAGCAGCACAATTGCTGCTGCAAGTGCGTTGCCAGAAGTGCATTCGATTGTGACGACGCCGGAGATTGCTGAATCCTACCAGTTTGCGCCGGATCCCAAGGTTGTCGCCAAGTGAGCAGCATCATCGGCTGGTTCACCAATCTGTTTCCCAGCTCACCGACGCCATCTCCGATAACGCTTCCCGCCAATATTCAGGCTGAAATAGCGGATGTTGAGAAAGTCCTAGGGTTCCTGCGCACCGGCGACTGGGCTGGCTTCGAAGCCGCATGGAAGGCACAGAACGTCATTGGCGAGATCGAGGCCGGCGCCTCGCTCATTGAGACATTCCTAAAGATCGGTTCCATTTTCATTCCCGCCCTAACTGTCCCGGCCTATGGGCTTGCCATCGCTGAGTTCCTAGTCCCGATCATGTTAGGCGTCGGATCTACCATGGTTCCAGACGGCAAGGGCGGCCAGATCCCTGCCCACGGACAGTCTCTTTTCGATCCTCGCACGGGTATCTTCACAGGGAAGAAGACATGAGTGAAGAGATGGTGGCGCTGCTTCTTAGGCTTGCCGAAGAAGCACCAGAAGCAACATTCGACAGTTTCGAATCCATGATGGAGTGGCTCGACACATGAAAACTAAATGGATCGCCCTTTGTGGGCTTCTGGCTTTAGGCGGATGCGCCACACTCCAATCGGTATTCCCTACTCCTACCGCAGCACTTGATGCGCTTGACAATGCGATCCACACGGCGTGCGGGGCAGTCCCGTTGGTTAGCTCTCTCGAAGCGGTGCTAAAATCCGATGGCATCTCTAACCCAACGGCCGATCAGATAACCATGGTTGCCACCCAGGTATGCCAGGTTTTGATCCCGCCGAAACCAGTGGCCGGAATGTCGCAAAGGGCATTTGCGCAAGCCGTAGGCTCCCCGTCCGCGCCGGTTATCCTCGGGTATCTGAACGGCACTCCGATCTACGGGTACTGGACGAAGTGATGATGCCGATCAATGTCCCTGAATATTGGCCTTTTGAGACTGTTACGAACACATTCGATGGCGGGATCGTGTTCGATTATTCGCCTGTCGCAGGCGGCATGAGACTGCGCCAATTTCGGGACAGCGTCTGGCAGTGCGATTGGTTCTATCGCGGCGATGCGGCGCGCGGGATCCTCGAATACGAGGATGATTATCCAAAAACCACATGGCAGCAGAAATTACAGTTCTGGACGCCAATTGTCACCCAGCCATGTGCGCCTGGTAAGGAAATCATCTGGGGCTACCAGCAACAAGTAGGAGATGCCCTCGGCGCGCCATGTGCGACGGCTGGCGTCTTCGGCCAGTATGGATGGCAGCAGCTAAGCTTCGATGCGCTCTTGCCGACATTTGAGACGCCTGCCGGTATCTTCAAAGACGTCCTGGTTCTTCGATACTGGCAAACATGGTCTGGCGGCGCTCCTCAAGGAGCCCAGATGTGGTTCGCAAAGGGGCTAGGGCAGATCAAAGCGCTCTGGTCGACAAACAGCGTTCCGACAGGCTTTGGAATGACGCTGCAATCCACGAGTGTTAAGGAGCTTGTTGCGTGAGCACAATGTACGTGCTGATCTATCTCGTATGGGGTACCGGTCCACTGACTGAGTTTTCGATTGAGTTCGATTCGCGAGATGCGTGCGAAAAAGCCAGGGTGGAGATCGCAAATATGAGCCCGTATCCGCAAGGTGGGATGGGCGCAACCGTATGTGTACAAAAATGAAGTTTGTCGCTGCCGTGATTGCGGCTTCCATATTGGTGATGCCCGCCACCGCCCATCCTATTTTGACTTTCGATCACGCCGTTCCGCCGGTCGGCTCAACCATCGATACCGCTTATGAGATAGTTCTATATTTCACGGAGAATTACGACTCGGACGATATTGCGATTGAGCTTCATGGACAATCCGGCAATCGCATCCCTATACAAAAGATACAGACTAAGAATCAGCCAGTTGTCATGGCCACGATTGATAAACCGCTTAAGTCAGGAAAATATGCCGTCGAATGGCAGGCAATTAACGACGAGGACGATGTCATCCATACATATAGTTTCCAAGTGCGGTGATAAAATGAAACTCATTGCAGCCACGATGATCATTTGCCAAGGGCTAAGCGCCAATTGCGCGACGCCTGTGATGGTGAAGCAGGGTTTCATCTCGAAGAATGCCTGCTCCTATAAGCCGATCACTGCGCAGACAGTCGACGGCATTCACACCATTACCATAAAGTGCGGAAAGTGAATTCCATTCTTATTCTTATCGTGTTCGCTGCGGCCATAATAGTGGCCATGTTTTTGTGGATTCAGATCCCGCATGATTAGCGTCGTACGATGATAGGCTATCTGATAATTTTCGGCGTTATTTGGTTTGTGGTTTGGCTTTTCATAAGGAGTGATCCCGGTGACAATGTTGATTAAGATACTAGCTACGTGCGCTATCGCGGCTGTCCTATGCGCCTGGTACCATCATCATGGATGGCGATAATGTCCTGGCCAGACACCGTATATTCTGGAGTGCTTAAACCAATGCCTGCTGCTGATCCTAAGGTAATCCTCATCGAAGCTGGCAAGGCCTACGTCAGGGCAAATGCGTCTGCTGCTGGTTGGTTCGAGGGCGAGATCGAGGGCTATGTCCCTGGCCTGGTTGATGCAATGCTGTCCGCACTAGCGGCGCATAAGCTGGAGATTAAATGACTCTCGTAGATACAGTTTGGACGGTAATCATTGTGGTAGCGATTATTTACTGGATCGGAAGCAGATGACAGACCGTTCGACAAAAGCGCTGGGCTGCCTACCGCCGCACCCTGCGGACAAATCTAAGCGCGTGTCATTTCTGTCTGCCTTCGGACCAGATCTTCCATTACCGGAGCCAGTCCGCGACTGGACGGATGGGGAGACGGCGCGGCCAGAGTTTGGAAATGATAAGAATGGCGACTGCACGATTGCGGCAATTGCAAACATTATTATCGGAACCATGAAGGAGGCCTTCGGTAAGGAATGGTATCCAACCACAGGCGATGCGTTATCGCTTTATTACAAACTCACAGGCGGTAAAGATACCGGACTCGTCATTGAGGATGTTCTGAAACATGTGATGAACAACGGCGCTTTTGGCCATCATTTCATTGGTACAGCCGCTATCGATCCTGGGAATGTTAATGATGTTAAGAGGGCGATCGATTGGTTTGGGTGCGTCGATCTTGGGGTTGATCTCCCAGCTGCCTGGACGCATGCAGATAGCTGGACGATGGATGGCTACTTCCCATTGAATAAGAAATGGTCACCTGGATCGTGGGGTGGCCATTGTGTTTGCTCCGAGAAATACGATGCCGATTTTATCTACGTGTGGACGTGGGGTGAGATCATTCCGGTAAGCTGGGATGCATTAAGATCGTATTTCTACAGCGCTGATGCCGTGCTCACCGCATCATGGATCAAGCGCGGAAAGTCGCCTGCTAATCTGGATCTGTCCATTCTCGAAGATCGAATGGCGGCATTTAAGGCATGACATTCTGGATGTACCCGCCCTCATGGTATACAAAGGGGCCGTCAATGAGCACCGATGTCGGACCACGCAAATTCGAAGCAGAGAAGGCCGCGATCGACGAAGCCTATCGCGATCAAATCAAAGACCTTTTCGCAGCGTTCTATTTCGCTGCGAGCAAAAGCGCTGATAGGAAATTCCTGGCTAAATTCAAGGCTGATCTTGACGCTCTTAGCCGCGCGCACGTGCATGCGCTTAGCGTGTTCTCGGAACACGACATCTAATCATGCGGGCAATCGATAGTCCGGAAATTTCCATCCTTATCCGTCGTTAGACACTTTCCAGTTGGCGGCATCTCAATCGTCTGGTATGCCTGTGTTGACCGATCCATTAATGCAGCAACCAAAAAATATCCCGACCAAAAAACTAGCGCGGCACCGAAGACCGCTAGAATTAGCCAAGGAAGCTGTCTCGCGTTCATTTGGTATGATCAGTTAAAAGGGTTCATAAGCTGAAAGACTGGGAAGACCCAGTCTGGACATGTTGAGCGCGCAAAAATAACGATCCCTATATCGTTTTCGTCGCGCCTCTCTGCGTTCATGCTGTCGCCGGTTGTCAGAACGTCATCGACAATTAACCGGTATGGATTATTTGGTGTGACATGGTTTTGAAGAATCTCAGCTAGACGAATGCCGCCTCTTGGGATGCCAACCACTTCGCTGAACTTAAAATGGGATGATATGATATTTGCAATCGTGCGGATGTCGTCATCTGACAAACTATCGCAATCTATTTTCCATTGGAGTCTTTTCCCAGAATGTGAGGTGAAGGAATTCCACTGAAATAACGACAATCTAGTTCCTCCAGCTCATTTCGTCGCATCGGCGCATGATAGTCGATATAATATTTGCTCAAGCTCATAAGCAATGGAATCTGGAAGATCATTCCGCGCAAAAATCAAATTTCCCGTGAAGTTTTGCTGATCAGCCAATGTCAGGCAAAGCTCGCTACTGGCATCCGTAATGATGATCGTATTTCGAATTTTCATGTTATCTGTTCCTTCTCTTTCGCGACGCGATCGACCATCTCACTCATTTCGTCACCATGTCCTTTTCCGACGTTGGTGGCTCAGGTGCTGGCGTTGGCCGCTCGACCTTGCGCGATTTCCCACCTTCGAGGATTGGCATCCATTCCATCTCGCTCATTTTGCCACCTTCTCCGCTAGCGCAGCGTCGATCATGGTGTGCCATGTTTCCATGACTGTTGGTCGGGTTCTCAATCCGGCCCTAATCATCTCCGGCGTCGGCTCATACATGACGGCGATCGCCGCGCGGGCTAAATCTTCTGGCATATTATCATCAGATGCCATCTTATCTTCTATCGCCTTCGCGACGCGCTCGACCATCTCATTAGGTGCGGGTAGCATTAAAATCTCCAGCGGGAATCTGACTTTATAGGCGGGGTATTGGTCATATGTAACTTTCTTCCGCGCTCTTCGGCAGCTCTGAGATGCATCACCAAATAGTTCGCGATCTGTATGCGGTTTCCTTCGCCAACTCTGGCTCCCTCAAGCATTTGTTCCATTATCCAATCCGCTTGTTTTTCTGCAGTTAGCAGATCAAGGCCGTTGGCTGCTCGGAACAACCTTGTCCAGTCTGTTTCAGGTGAGGGCATCGGTTAACTTCCTTTTAGAGCCTGGTCTCTTTGAATGCCGTATCCCATTCATTATCAAGGGATGGTTTCGGAGCTATGCCGAGATATTCTGCAAGTTCACCTTCTCGGCGAAACCA
>Ga0193718_1000247_pt1 | contig 12816 bp, 8 predicted proteins | sample U2a1metaG_FD_144918 | JGI IMG/M metagenome (GOLD analysis project Ga0193718, IMG submission 144918) | Soil microbial communities from a riparian zone of the East river system, Colorado, United States - U2a1 | ecosystem: Environmental > Terrestrial > Soil > Riparian zone | place: USA: East River... | reverse complement strand
CAATTATTCATCCGAAGGCGCGCGTGGGCGATGGGTGTGAGATCGGGCCGTATTGCGTGATTGGCGAACACGTGGAGCTGGGCGAGGGTTGCAAGTTGCATTCGCATGTGGTGATTGATGGGCATACAAAGCTGGGGGCGCGCAATGAAATTTTTCCTTTCGCGAGCATCGGGCTCAAGACGCAGGATTTGAAATGGAACGGCGGCGTGACGCGCACGGAAATTGGCGATGACAATACGTTCCGCGAATATGTGACGATTCACAGCGCGACTGGCGATGGTGAAGTGACAAAGGTCGGTTCAAAGAACCATATCCTGGCTTATTGTCACATCGCGCACAATGTGACGCTCGGGAATCAGGTCATCATGTCGAATGTGGCGACGCTCGCGGGGCATGTGACGGTGGAGGATAACGCGATTGTGGGCGGTCTGGCGGCGGTGCATCAGTTTTGCCGGATTGGGAAGATGGCGATCATCGGCGGGTGCTCGAAGGTGGTGCAGGATGTGCCGCCGTTCATGCTAGCGGATGGCAATCCGGCGGAGACGCGGACGATAAATAAAGTTGGGCTGGAACGGAACGGAATTTCAGAGAAAGCGCAAGCGGCGTTACGCGCGGCTTATAAGCTTTTGTTCCGCGAAGGGCTCACGATTCCCAATGCGCTGGCGAAGATTGAAAGTGATTTGCCGAAGTTGCCGGAGATTTTGCACCTGGTTCAATTTGTGAAGTCGAGTGAGCGGGGGATCAGCAAGTAGGCTGTTGCTGCGTTTCCGCATTGTGAAAAACACAGCACATCCCCTTCCCTACGGTCCCGGCACAGGCACCACTGGCGGGGGCAATCCAGGCGGGGCGGGTAACTGCTCAAGGTGACAGCCAGTAGCAAGGGCGCTCACCAACGCGACGAGCGCGACAAATAGGAGTTTGCGATACGTCTTCATGCTCTTCCTTTGTTTTTTGTTTTTGGCCAGCGTTGGTTCAAAGCATTTTCCAAGCGTTGTTGGTCCATTGATAGACGTGCGGCTGAGAAAGACGGGTGCGATCCCATTGCTCGGAATCTTCGAGCCAATTGCGCGCGAGGCGGACGTCGTCGTGCTGCGAAAGAATTCCCCAGAGCGGCGAATAGACGAGGAACGGTTTCACGTGCGGCGGGCAGTTCAGGGGAAAATCCAATTGCTCGAGAAAGACAACAAGGTCTTCCGCGTCCCACGCGACGAGCATTTCATCGAAGGCGACGCCGTCCACGTATTGACCCATGCGCAACAAATCGGAGCGACTGAAGCGTCCGTGCAAACAATCCGCTTGCAGGCCGAAGCTGTGGCAAAAGCGTTTGAGGGCATCCGCGCCCTCGGGGAGGATGAGAAAAAAGTTGCGGCCCGCCTCGATTTGCTCGTGAACGGCGGCCTGCCAGTCATCGCCCTCAATTCGTATGGCCTTCAAAAGTTCCTGGGTCTGATAACTCATGGACGAGTCTATGACGATAAACCCAAAAATCCTAGTTGGGTGAACGCCCCAAGAAATGCGGACGTATCACGTATTACGTGTTGCGTGTTGCGTGATTTTTTGGCGAAGCCGCCGGCATGGTTGAGTGGGTCGGGATCGCGGGCGCTCCAACCGAGCCGTTTCTTCGATTTCAGAGGAGTAATGAATGGCTTTTTGGCAGGGGTTTTGCTGTAATCGGTCGCGTTGGTTCGTTGACACCCACAAATGAAAAAACTTTTTTGCCTCGTCTCTCTGGGCTTATTCCTCCTGGCCCGCACCGCTTCGGCGCTCACGTTCAATATCACGTATGATTCAAGCGTGACCAACCTGACCAATGCGGCGCAGGTGGAATCGGCGTTTGCGACTGCCGCGCAGCTTTTTCAAGATCTTTATACGAATAATGCGACGATCAAGTTGACCCTGTATGCGGGACCGACGGGGCCGTTTACTGACGGTATAAGCCTGGGCAGAAGTCAATTTATCCTGTTTCCATTTTCGTATATCAACATCACCAATGCGCTGAGAACACATCGCGCCAGCGCGGCGGATACAAACTCAGTGGCCAGTCTGCCAGCAACCGATCCAACCGGCGGACCCTGGTACGTGCCGCTCGCGGAGGCTAGAGTCCTGGGTTTGATTTCCCTGGGCGATACCAACGAAGACGGTGAGGTCGGCTTCGCCACAAATAAGAGTTATACTTTCGATCCCAATAATCGAACGGTGGCGGGTAAATTCGATTTTATTGGCGTGGTGGAGCATGAAATTTCTGAGGTGCTCGGTCGCTGCACGTTTGATTTGACTTCGGCGTTTGTACCTTACGATCTGTTTCGTTTCACCAACAATGCCCAGCGCAGTTTGGACCCGAACGCGACTAATGCTTATTTTTCGGTGGATAACGGCGCGACGGCGCTGAAGCTTTTTTATACGAATCAATTCATGGGAGATGTGCAGGATTGGAAATCGAGCGCCACACCAGATGCGTTTGATGCGTTTACGTCGTCCGGCCATTTGTCGCCGATTTCTACGGTGGACATTACGGCGCTCGACGTGCTGGGCTATAATGGACCCGGGTTGCCGGCACCGCACCTGGCGGCCACCAATTTAATCAATGGGAATTTCCAAATAAGATTTGTCAACACGCCGGGGGTGAGTTTCACCGTTTTGGCCACGACGAACTTATCGGTTCCTTTAACGAATTGGACGGTTCTCGGGACGGCGACGGAAAGTCCGTTGGGGCAATTCCAATTTATTGATAGTTCAGCGACGAGTCCGCAGCGTTTCTATGATGTGCGGTCGCCGTGAGGTGGCGATTCTGTTCTTCGGAATCGCGGTGAAATGGTGCGGGCCTCTGTCATAGCGTGGCTGTCTCGCCCTTTCAGGGCGATGGTTTGTTGTGTCCCCTTACCCAAGGCATCGCTTCCGCCTTCGCTAAAGCTACGGCGGACAGGTCGCTCAGCCTTGGGCTGTACTCTGCCGGGCTTCAGCCCGGAACATCGGAACCGCCATTTCACCAACTGATAAGATACGGATTCGGTTTGGTCACGCGCACATTTGTTGCACGATTTTTTTGAAGGTTTCGAGATCGCAAGGCTTTTGGATGAACGCGTCGAATCCATCCCGGCCATAGCGGTCCATCAGGTCGGCGCTCTCGTATCCGCTGGTCAGGACAACTTTTACCTCGGGCCGGATCTGTCGAATCTCTGCCAGTGCTTTTCGCCCGTCCAAATTGGGCATGGTGAGATCCATCAGGACAAATTTTATTTCGGGCGCGTGTTGCCGGAATAATTCGACGGCTTGTTGGCCGTCATCCGCGGACAAAACCTGCAGTCCCATGCGTTTGAGGAGAAGTTCCATCATCGAGCGAACCTGGGTTTCATCGTCCGCGACCAGCACCGTGCCGGAAAGGACGGCGGAAGGTGATGTGGAAGGAACGAACGGCAGAATTGCCCTGGCGGTTGCGCTCTCGGAAATTTTCACGACCGCCGGGAATAAAACGGATATCGAGGCGCCCTTCTTCGGTTTGCTGGAAACCATGATCGCTCCGCGATGGCCTTGCACGATGCCGAGCACGGCCGACATGCCCAGTCCGCGCCCGACAAATTTCGTTGTAAAAAAAGGATCAAAAAGCTTGGCGCGCACTGAATCATCCATGCCGCAGCCGGTGTCACTTACTTCGAGGACCACATAGCGGCCGGCGGCCGGCTTGTTGGTGGTTCTGGTTTCCGCGAGGTAGGAAGCATCGCAATCGCGGATACTGGTGGTGACGGTCAACACGCCCGGTTTGTCACCGACGGCCTCGGATGCGTTGGTGACCAAATTCATCAATACCTGCTGGACTTGCGCAGTATCCGCGTGGACCAAGGGCAAGTCGGAAGCCAGGTGGAGTTCGAGGCGGACGGATTTGGAAATCGAAACCTTCAGCAAATCAGCCAGGTCCCGCACCAGTTTGCTCAGCTCCAACTCTGCCGTGACGAAGCGTCCACGACCGGAATAAGCGAGCATTTGCCGGGTCAGCTCCGCGGCGCGCTTTCCGGCCAACAAGGCGTTCGTGAGGCAATCCTGCACGGGCGAGGTCATCGGAACGTCTAAAATCGCCAGTTCGATATTGGACATGATGACGGCGAGGAGATTATTGAAATCGTGCGCGACGCCGCCCGCGAGCACGCCGAGGCTATCCATTTTCTGGGCGTGCAAAAGCTGGCGTTCCATTTCGAGCTTCGCCTGCTCGGCACGTTTGCGGTCGGTGACGTCATTGGAGACGGCGAGGACGTTCATGGAGCCATCGGGAAGGGTGACGGCTGCTTCGCGCAATTCGTAAAAACGGAGGCTGCCGTCCTTTTGGACATTGGTCACTTCGTGCTGGAGGATTTCGCCGGAAATCATGCGCAGGATATTTTGCTCGATGACTTCGGGTTTTTCCTGGCTGATTTGAGTGACGTGGAGCCCGACTAATTCCTGGCGCGAATAGCACATGGCGCGGCAGAAGTAAGGATTGGCGTCGCGGATGTAACCTTTGTCGTCCAGCAGGACAACGCTTCCGGGCATCAATTCGAACAAAGCGCGATACTGCGCCGATTGGCTTTCCAGGGCGTCCACGAGCCATTGCTGGCTCTTGAGCTCCGCTTTCAAGGCTGTCAATTGGCGACTAAGTTCTTCTCCGAACCCGGGATTCTTTTCAGGCAGGTCGCTTCTGCTCATAGGCCCCTCTGATTTCTCACTACAGTAGCGAGTTTGCCTTCATTATGGCGATCTTGTCCACTGTTTTACTCAGGGCAGACGCATCTAAAATTTGCGCAATTTAATATGTTGTCAGCATTTTGGCTCGACACTGAATTGCTTCTGATTAAAATTGCAACTCCCCATTTGCCACAATTTCAAATTGGGGAGTTGAGTTCTTCTAGCTGTTTTTAAAGTTACAGTCTTGCCAGTGTCGGGGCTAATATCCGCGCAAAATAATTCCTGGCTCTCAGGTTGGTTTTGCCCCACTCATCGACGTTCCATCGACTGAACTAAATCCATTTAAACTTCCTCCTGGCATTCTGTGGAATTTTAGATACCTCTGCCCTGCTGTTTTACGGGCGAATAACCGAGCGCGATTGTGCAGATTTTTGCGTGTTATTTGCAGATTCTGAAGGGAACGGGCCATTGACGCGAGAAATGAAGAATGCAACCATCACTCCCCCACCGCTAGTCGGGTGGGATATACTAAGATGCTCAAACTCTCTAAGTTCTCCGTTGGTGTCGGCGACCGATTCGCGCAACAAGCCGAATCTCAATTGAAGGCCTTTATCCTGGCCACCGAAAAGGGTGCGGACATCGTGCCGGTCTGGAATAAATCCAATCGAGAACACTTGATCGTGGGCTCGGAGCCGCCGAGCGTTCGAGCCGCCGCCGAGGCTGCCGTGAAAAAGCTCGGATGGAAAAAACCCTGGCATGTCGATGCCGACCACATTCGCCTCGAAACCGTGGATCGATTCATCCCCTGCTCTGATTTCTTCACGATCGATGTCGCGGATTCGATCGGCAAACCCGCGAAGCCTGAGGCAGTGAAGGCATTCGTGGATCGCCATCCCGAATTGAGCAAGCCGCTGGAAATTCCCGGAGTGGAAGGCGCGGTCAAGGCGCCCCGCGCGGAAATCGAACGCATCGCCAACAAATTTCTTTGCGCCGTGCAGGAAGCCGGCGCGCTTTATCGCCACATCGCCAAGGCCAAAGGTGAAGGCAAACTGATCACCGAAGTTTCCATGGACGAAACGGATTCGCCGCAGACGCCGGTTGAGTTGCTCGTGATCCTGGTGGCGATTGCGGATGAAAAAGTGCCAATTCAAACGGTCGCGCCGAAATTCACGGGGCGCTTCAACAAAGGCGTGGATTACGTCGGCAACGTCGCACAGTTTGAAAAGGAATTTAACGAGGACCTCGCGGTCATTGCTTATGCGATCAAACATTACGGCCTGCCGGACAATTTGAAACTCAGTGTTCATTCGGGCAGCGATAAATTTTCGATTTACGCACCAATTCGGCGCGCGGTATTGAAGCACAATGCCGGGCTGCATTTAAAAACTGCCGGCACGACGTGGCTGGAGGAAATTATCGGCCTCGCCGAACACGGCGGCAAAGGACTGGCGCTGGCGAAAGATATTTACACCGAAGCGCTCGCGCATGTGGATGAACTCTGCGCGCCTTACGCGAGTGTCATTGATATCGATCGCGCGAAACTGCCTTCGGCCGAGGCGGTCGCGAAATGGAGCGCGGAGCAGTATGTCGCCGCCCTGCGGCATGATCCGAAGTGCAAGGAATTCAATCCGAGTCTGCGGCAGCTCTTGCACGTGGGCTACAAGATTGCGGCAAAGAAAGGTAACGTTTATCTGGATCTGGTTCGCGAGTGCGAAACTTCGATCGCGCGGAATGTGACCGGGAATCTTTTTGATCGCCATATCAAGCCGTTGTTCCTCGGATAACAGGACCTGGCAGGCCGAGTCGCCCGGTGATTATTCGTAACCGCGAGGCCCGGCGATTCGTCCAAATTGGCGATGTGCCCCATCAAATTGTTCTCTCCAAAAGAAATTTCGAGGTGTGCGTTTTGGCCCGTCTTGACACCGTTTTTGATAGCGGTCGCGATTGCCCTAACCCCAAATCGCGCGCTCGCCGCCGCCACAGAGACCCAGGTCACCAGTCCGGACGGCTCGATTCAAATCCATGTGATGTGTGGCGGGCAACTTAGCTACGAGGTTGGCCTCAAAAACCAAACGGTCATTGAGCCTTCGCGGCTGATTTTTTCACTCGACGGAAAAGAGATCACCTCGGGGCCAGCGATTGGTGAAATCAAAACCTACCGGATTAACGAGACGTATCCGTGCCGCGGGGTGCATTCGCAGGCAGTGAACAATTGCAATGGGGCGGTCGTCGCGCTGAAGTCCGGCGCGGTGAATTACAGTTTGGAAATTCGGGCGTTCAATGACGGGGTTGCTTATCGATTCATTGTGCCAGGAAACGCGGGCCAGTGCCGCGCGCCGGATGAAGCATCCACTTTTTGCATCCCGGACGGCAGCCGGGTTTGGTATCACGATCTTGGCGGCCACTACGAGGGGCAACACACGAATAACCTGGTCACAGACATTCACCGCGGCCAATGGGTGGCGCCGCCGATGACTTTCAAGCTGCCGAATGGCGGCGGATACGCATCGATCACGGAGGCGGACCTGGTTAACTACAGCGGGATGGGGTTGCAAGCGACCGGGCCGCACGAATTCACGCTGGTGCTGGCGCACAAGCAACCGCCGTCGCGTCCGTTCGTCATGCGATACAGCACGAACGATGTTGAGCGACTTTCGCACGCGGCGGTTATTTCCGGAACCATCACGACTCCGTGGCGCGTGGTGATGATGGGCACGAACCTGAACACGCTGGTGAACAGCGACATTCTGCCAGATCTTTGTCCGCCGCCGGATGCGAAAATTTTTCCGCAGGGACTTAAGACGGATTGGGTGAAGCCGGGGCGCGCGGTTTGGAAATATCTCGACGGCGGCGACAGCACACTGGAGGGCACGAAAGAGTTTTGCCGAATGGCCGGCGAATTGGGTTTTCAGTATGACGTGGTGGAGGGTTATTGGGGCCGATGGACTGATGCCGAAATCAAGGACCTGGTGGCGTATGCGAAGCAGCGCGGGGTGAGCTTACTATTCTGGAAACATTCCCGCTCGTTGCGAACACCGGAAGCGCGGGAGGAGTTTTTCAAGAAGCTGCATGACCTCGGAGTTGCCGGCGCGAAGATAGATTTCTTTGACAATGAACATAAAGAGGTGGTTGACCTTTACGAAGCGTTGCTCGAAAGCGCCGCCAAATACCATCTGGTGGTGAATTTCCACGGCAGTGATAAACCGACGGGAAGAATTCGCACGTGGCCGAATGAAATCACGCGGGAGGCGGTTCGCGGGATGGAATCGAGCCGCTTGCAGGACCGCGCGACGCACGAGACCACCCTGCCCTTCACGCGCATGTTGGCGGGACCGGCGGATTACAGCGTGATGCATTTTGGCGCGCGGCGGCAGAACACCTCGTGGCCTCATCAGATCGCGTGCGCGGCGATATTCAGCCAACCGATGCTCACTTACGCGGCGAATCCATCGAACATTCTCGCCAACGCGGGGGTTGATTTAATCAAGAGCATCCCGCCGGTCTGGGATGAAACGATCGTGCTGCCGCCATCGGAAATCGGCAAGCTTGCGATCTTTGCGCGGCGAAGCGGGGACACGTGGTTTTTGGCGGTCATGGAAGGGGTCGATGCGCAATCGATTGAGGTTCCGCTCTCGTTCCTCGACCAGGGCGGCTATCAGGCAATGCTCATCCGCGATTCCGGCAATGGACCGGACGCGGAGGAAATTGAACACACTTCGCTGCGGCGCGAGGATTCACTGACGATCAATCTCCGCTCGGGCGGCGGTTTCATTGGACGGTTCATTCGGAGGTAATTCATTCAAATGCGATTCATCGCTCAAGTTATCATCGTGGCTGCTCTTGGTTCCAATATCGTCCCTGGCTTCACCGCTCCGACGGAAACCAAAATTTCCGTCCTGATTGTTGACGGCATGAACAATCACGATTGGGAGCGCGGCACGATATTTCTGAAGGCGATTTTGGAGAACAGTGGGCGGTTCACGGTGGATGTTTCCACGACGCCGACTAATAAAAACGCCACGGCGGAAGAGTGGGCCGGGTGGCGGCCGGATTTTGCCAGGTATCAAGTCGTCGTAAACAATTTCAACGGCGGTTATCGCACGAACGATACTCATTGGCCGCGTGAGGTTGAAAAATCATTTGAGGATTATGTCGCGAATGGCGGCGGGGTCGTGATGGTTCACGCGGCGAATAATTCGTTTCCGAATTGGCCGGCGTACAACGAAATGATCGGGTTGGGCTGGCGCAATACCAACTTCGGCCCTTCGCTCACCATCAATGACAAGGAGCAAGTGGTGGAAATTCCGCAAGGACAAGGCCGAAATCCGGGCCACGGCAAGGAGCATGATTTTCAGATGACGGTGCTTGACCTGAAACATCCCATCACTGAGGGCATGCCGAAGAAATGGATGCATCCGTTCGAGCAATTAACTCACGGCCAGCATGGTCCGGCGAAGAACATGCATATTCTCACCTACGCGTGGTCGAAAGACGTGAATGAAAATGAACCGATGGATTGGGTCATTCCGTACGGCAAAGGGCACGTCTATACCACGATGCTCGGGCATTTGTGGAGCGGCGGCGTGGACACGACCATGCGGTGTGTGGGTTTTCAGACGCTGCTAATTCGCGGCACGGAATGGGCGGCGACGGGGCGCGTGACGTATCCGCTGCCGAAGGATTTCCCGACTGAAACGGAAATTCGAACGCGAGATATTATTTTGAAGTGAACCCGCGGCGCGCACTTAGTATCATGGGGCTTTCTTTGGCTGTCATGGTGGCCCTTGCGCCGATCGCCTCGGCGCAACCGAAGGACGTGGATGATGTGGATGCGACTGGCGGCACGGCGCGTTTGATTCCGCCGGGCGCCCGCGTGACGAATAATCCGGTGCTGCCACCCAAATGGGCGTTCGGGGTTTTGTTCGCGTGTTATCGCAATCAAACGGACGTCCTCGACGCGATGCAACGCCTGCGGAAGGATTACTGCGGTGATTTGCTGTGGATTGATTCGAGCTGGCTTTGGGGAGCTTACGACCGGGCGGATCGTTATATTTGTTTTCAGTTTGATGAAAACCAGTTCTCCGACCCGAAGGCGATGATTGCCACGCTGCACGAGAATCATTTTCATTTTGGCGTTTGGGAATGGCCTTACATCGATCAAAGCATCACGAACCTTTATCAACAGGGTGAGAGCGGTCATTTCTTCATCACGGACCAACGCGGCGGAACGGGAAAAGTGGTGAATGGCGGCGGCTGGCACGGCGTGAAGTTCACGGGACAAATTGATTTTACGAATCCGCAGGCGGCGGAATGGTGGAAGCAGCTCAACCAGCCGTTGCTTGACATGGGGGTGGATTTTTTCAAGATCGACACCTACAGTACGGTGGCCAAAGGCGGGGCGACTTTCGATGGCAGCGATTCGGAAAATCTCCGGCGGCTTTATCACAAGACGTATTATGAGATGACCGAAAAGGCTTCCGGCGGCCGCGGTTTTATTCTCACGCACCGCACGCCGACTCCAAACAACGATCAATATCCCGGGATGTGGACCGGCGACACGACGACGTCGTGGGCTGGTTTTGAGGATGACATGAAACGCGGCGCGGCGATGGATACGGCGCAGACGGCGGCCTTCTGGACGAGCGATACCGGCGGCTACAACAAGGACGTGCCTAATCACAATGAGCTTTACATTCGCTGGCTGCAATACGGCACGTTCCTGCCCATCACGGAATTTTTCAGCGCCAAAGGAACCAAGGGCCGGTTTCCGTGGTTGTTCAGCGAAGACGCGCAACGCAATTTTAAATTTTACACGCGGCTGCGATATCGGCTGTTGCCGTTCCGTTATTCCAACGCGCAAATCGCTTATCACGAAAAGCCGGTGAAATATCCGGTGCGCTTCGTTTCGGGCACAACCGACGAAATCATCGTCGGCAATGGTGACAGTGAAATGCTCGTGGCGCCGGTGCATGTTCAAGGCGCGATTTTCCGACCTGTGCAATTGCCCGCGGGAACGTCGTGGATCAATTATTGGACGGGGGAAGCGCACGACGGAGGAACCTCGCCGCAGGTAAGCGCTCCGCTCGACCAGGTTCCGATCTTCGTCAAGGCCGGTTCCATAATCCCGATGGGCCCGGACATGCAATACGTGGATGAGAAACCCGCCGACCCGCTGACGCTGGACATTTATCCGGCCGGAAAATCGAGTTACACATTTTACGAAGACGATGGGAAGAGCAATGGTTACCAGCAGGGCAAATTCGCGCAGACGCAATTCACCTGCGCGCTGATTGGCGCGGATGCGATCATTGACGTCGGCGCAGCGCAAGGCGATTACGAGGGAAAACTTTCCCGCCGAAATTATATTCTAAAAATAAATCACCCGGCAGAATCGTTGACACGCGTTTCCCGGAACGGCGCGCCCATGACGAAGCTGGCTTCCAAGGCAACCCTCGACTCCGCTGGACAAGGTTGGTTTAATGACACTGCGAACGCGACGGTTTGGATCAAGTTCCAGACTGCAACCAGTGTGCCATCGAAAATTGTTTTGAATGGATTTTAACCGCAATTATTCAGGTGGGTTTTACGCTCGCCCTCATCCGCCGTCGCTCAGAAGCTATCGCGGGACAGGCCCCGGCCCTCTCCCCCGGGGAGAGGGTGGAACTTTGGCACCCTTCCGGAGAGTCACTGTTCAAAGACTCAATCCAGCGTGCGGAGACCATTTTATTTTATGAAACTGAAAACTCTCCGACCGTTAATCGTGATGGCGTGCATGCTGTTTGCCTTTGAGGCGCCGGCGCAAACGCTTTGGTATCGCCAGTCCGCGGGTTCGGATTGGAACTCCGCGTTGCCGGTCGGCAACGGCCGCCTCGGCGCGATGGTTTATGGCGGGGTCACCCGTGAGCGCTTGCAATTGAACGAAGACACCGTGTGGGAAGGTTACAAACGCGACGGCGCGAATTCCAACGCGCTCACGGCGCTGCCGGAAGTCCGTCGGTTGTTGTTCGCGGGGAAAAATGAAGAGGCGTCCGATCTCGCCGCCAAAACGAGAGCACGGACAAATCCACTAACTCGGAAAAAAATTATCGCCGCGAGCTGGATCTCGATACCGGCATTGCGACCACGACTTACGATTTGGGCGACGTGACTTATATACGCGAGGTCTTTGCCTCGGCGCCGGACAATGTCGTCGCCGCGCAGATGACGTCCACCAAGCCGGGAGGCATCAACGTCAACGTGTCGTTGACGCGGGAACGCGATGCGCAATGCGTCAACAACGCGAAGGAACCCGGCGAACTCATTCTGCGCGGACAAATTCCCGTTCAGTTTTTCAACAGCAAGGCTGAAGCGAAGGAAGTGCCGGATCCGGCAAAGGCAACGCCGGGAGAAAAATTTGTGGCCGTGGCGCGAGTCACAGCCTACGGCGGAAAACTCGTCGGTTCGAACGGCGTGGTGATGATCACCTGCGCGGATACGGTGACGATTTATATCGCCGGGGAAACGGATTATCGCGGAGGCGAACCGGAAGAAAAGTGTTTGAAAGACTTGTCGTCGCCTTTGACAAAAACATCCTACGAAGCCGTGCGCGCGGCGCACATCGCCGATTATCAGAAGCTATTCCGCCGGGTTTCACTGAACCTGGGAAGCGCCGGCACCAATGTGGAGAATATGGCGACCGACGAGCGATTGAAACGCGTGGAAACCGGCGCGGCCGATCCGGGTTTGATGGCGACATATTTTCAATATGGACGTTATTTGCTGATGAGCAGTTCGCGCCCGGGTTCGTTGCCGGCCAATTTGCAAGGGCTTTGGAACGACAAAATGAACGCAGCGTGGAACAGCGATTATCATCTCAATATCAATATCCAGATGAATTACTGGCCGGTGGAGGTTTGCAATCTTTCCGAATGCCATGAACCGCTGTTTGATTTGATGGATACATTGTCGGCGTCGGGGACTAATGTGGCGAAGATTGACTACGGCTGCCGCGGGTGGGTGGCACATCATCTGACGGACCCGTTTGGGTTTGCCGCGCCGGCCGATAGCGTGGTTGGCATCTGGCCGATGGGTGGCGCGTGGCTGGCGGAGCATCCCTACGAACATTATTTGTTCACGGGCGACAAAGATTTTCTCGCCAAGCGCGGCTATCCGTTGATGAAGGGC
>Ga0193718_1000246_pt1 | contig 12851 bp, 8 predicted proteins | sample U2a1metaG_FD_144918 | JGI IMG/M metagenome (GOLD analysis project Ga0193718, IMG submission 144918) | Soil microbial communities from a riparian zone of the East river system, Colorado, United States - U2a1 | ecosystem: Environmental > Terrestrial > Soil > Riparian zone | place: USA: East River... | reverse complement strand
CTGGTGTATTGCCCGTTGACGAAGGAATAAAAGGTCTCGCCATAACGGCTGTTGCTGTGCGTGAAACAGAATTCGAGCGTCTTGCTGGTGTAATGCAGCGGGGGATAGAGCGGCTCGGCGCCGTCGCCTTCGAGGTCTTCGAGCACGAGATCCATGAGGCCGAGGCGGGATTGGAAAATCCTGGGCTCGGGCTGGCCCGCGATGTTCAGGATCAGCTTCAGGCCGCTATTGAGATAACTGTAATGGCGCAAGCGGCGCTCGATGTGTTCCTGGCGAAATTCGCTTTCTTTGAAAATATCCGGGTCCTGCTCGAACTCGATGAAGGTGCCGTTGGGTTCCTTGGTTTTGCCTTTGTCTTCCTTCTTGAGCTTACCTTGCTTGAAGGAGGCTTCGGCGAATTCACCATCGCGATGGCTGCGCACGAGGAAAAATTTCGAAAGGGCGTTCACGGCTTTGGTGCCCACGCCGTTCAAGCCGACGCTGAATTGGAAGACTTCGTCGTTGTATTTCGCGCCGGTGTTGATTTTGGAAACGCAATCCACGACTTTGCCGAGCGGAATGCCGCGGCCGAAATCGCGCACGGCGACGCGGTTGCCCTCGATGTGAATCTGCACCTCTTTGCCGTGGCCCATGATGAATTCGTCGATGGTGTTATCGAGGACTTCCTTCATCAGGATATAGCAGCCGTCGTCGGGATTGGAGCCGTTGCCGATGCGCCCGATATACATGCCGGTGCGGAGGCGGATGTGCTCGAGCGAGGACAGGGTTTTGATTTTGCTCTCGTCGTAATTGTGTTTCGCGTTTTCAGCCATAGTTCAACGCCTTTCAGGTTTGAGGAAAATTCAAGGAGATGCAAACAGGAAATGATGCGTGTGCGATTGACCGCGGAAGGTTTTTACCGTCGATAAACTTCCCGTCGGTGTCCCACTGCGAGCAAATGGAGAAGGCCTTTAGCTACATCGAAATCGTATATGATGCGGTAATCGCCAATTCGCAGTCGAAAACAATCCATTCCGCTCATGTGGACATGAGGAAAGCGATCCAATGAGAGACTTAGGCGATCGATCCTCGCTTCGATTCTTGTTTGAAGGTCACGGGGAAGCTTGAAAAAGTCTGAGTCAAAATCCCGTGAATAAATCTGAAGTGCGGCGTTCAATGGCCGACTTCGGGTTTGCGCGTGCGGGAGGGAATGCCGGCGGCGATCTCCTGTTTTGCCCGTTCAATTTTGGCTTTGAACTCGTCAGTGACTGCCATTTGGTCTTCGATGATTTCATCCAGCCAGTCGCGAATCGCTTCCTTTTCTTCCAAGGGAAGCTTGGCAAGGGCAGATTCAATTTCCTGAACGGTGCTCATTGCTAAATAGAATCAGCCATTTCACGGCAAAATTCAAGATGCAATGTTGATTCCGTGATGGAAAAGGCAGGGGAAATGAATCATTCTGGATTCATGAGCAGAGAGATGAATGCGCCAGTGAAGAAGACGCTGTTTGCGAGCGACAACACCTCGGGCATGTGCCCGGAGGCGTTGGAGGGTTATTTGAAGGCGAATCGCGGTGATTTGCCATCGTATGGCAACGACGCCTGGACTGAGCGCGCGGCGAATCTGTTGCGGGAGCTTTTTGAAACGGATTGCGAGGTGTTCTTTGTTTTTAACGGCACGGCCGCCAACTCGCTGGCGCTGGCTTCGTGTTGCCAATCGTATCACAGCGTTATCTGTTACGAGCACGCGCATATCCAGGATGACGAATGCGGTGCGCCGGAATTTTTCTCCAACGGCACGAAGTTGCTCAGCGCGCCGGGAGCACACGGCAAAATCGATCCGGCGGCGATCGAGCATTTGGCAATCAAGCGCAAGGATCTGCACTATCCCAAACCGCGCGTGGTTAGCGTGACGCAATCCACGGAATTGGGGACGGTGTATCAATTGCCGGAGTTGGCGGCGATTCATCGGGTGACGGAACAATACAAGCTGGTCACACACATGGATGGCGCGCGCTTTGCGAACAGCCTGGCGTCGCTCAATGTCGCGCCAAAACGAATCAGTTGGGAGGCAGGCATTGATGTGCTTTGTTTCGGCGGAACCAAATTGGGAATGGCCAACAGTGAGGCGGTGATTTTTTTCAATCGCGATTTGGCGTTTGATTTTGAATATCGTTGCAAGCAAGCGGGACAACTGGCGTCCAAGATGCGCTTTCTGGCCGCGGGTTGGGTGGGGATGCTGGAAAACGGGGCGTGGCTGAAACATGCGCAGAATGCCAACCGGTGCGCATCGATTCTCGCGAAACGGCTGATCGCCGAGGCGGATATTGCGCCGGCACATTCGGTGGAAGCGAATGCGGTCTTCGTGCCGTTGCCGGAGGATTTGGCGCGCGGGCTGCGCGATTGCGGATGGGTCTTTTATGATTTCATCGGCGGCGCGTCCCGGTTCATGTGCTCGTGGCAAACCACCGAGGCGGACATTGACGCGTTAATGAGGGATATCGTCGTTATCCAGGAAAAGTTGGGCGTGGCGCCCGGGCGGCAAAGTTAAATTCAATTCGGCACGAGGCGATAAAATCGTGCCGGCACGGAGAACGGAGGCAAGCGGCCATTTTGCCCGGTGTCCACCACCGAGATCACGCCGGTTAATGTGTTGCTCACGACATCCACCAGTTGCCATGGCCCGGCGAGCGATTCCGCGGATTGGACGCGCCAGACGGTGTTGGGAGGGACGGAAATACTCAGGCTGATCTGCGGCGTGAGCAATCCATTGCCGCCATTCGCGCTTCCACTGCCGAGGAGCGCTTGCGTCGAAATGTCCAGGAACGGATCGTCGGTGGCGGATCCCGTCACGGCTTTTAAATCCAGGTCGAAGGCGATGTCATCCCAATCCACCGCCCAGATATTCTTGAGCGCGACGGCGATGGTGTTGTTGCCGGGGTGCAGCAAATTTGAGAACGGCGTCAGATCGAAATAACGCACTTCGTTGCCGGGATTGCTTGCGACATCAATGCCGGAAGTGTTCAGCCTGGTGCCGTTGAGATAAATATCCGGCGGATATCCGCCGTCGGTGCAGGCGGCGGACAGCAGCAATTCTTCGCAGGGAAGCGAAGTGAGAACGAAGCTCCGGCGGAAATAATAAACCGGCTGACGTTGCGGCAGCGTGGTGATGACGTTCTCGGGACCGCTGCCCGCGCCGAATTTGGCGGTGCCGATGGGCCAGGTCGTGTCGTTAAAAGCGGGCGTGAACCAGTTCGCGGGCGGCGTGCTCGTGTTGTAACGCCAGGTGGAATGGAAGGGAATTAACTCCGTCCAGTTCGTCGCGGCCGGATCGGGCAGCGTGCGGAAGAAAACATTATCGAGATAAATCGAGCCGCTCGCCGGCGCGGTGACGGAATACCAATGCGAGAGTTCGACGTTGGGAAATCCGGCGGGCATCACGAAGGTGCGATTCGCATAGGTCCAACCGGTGTTCGTGGTGCCGATCGAAAAATAAGGTGTGAAATAATTGGGATAGGGCAGGGTCGGGCGATTGTTGGTGTTCGCGGCGATTTTGGTGGACGACCATTGGAGCCAATGTTGCGAAGGTTGCGAGATGCCGCCGCTTTTGAAAAAGCCGCCGAAACTGTAGAGCGTGCCGGGCGCGACCGGCAGGAACGAGTTGGGCGTGCCGTATTGGTTGTATTGCGAAATGGTCGCGCCGCCGCTCTGGTTGAGCAGCGTGATTTGCATCGATTTCTTGCCCTGATAAAAAACGTTGGTCGAGGCGATCATGTTGGTCGGATCGATATCGCCCCACCATTTGTCCCAATGACTGTTGTCGTCTTCTTCAAAGCCAGAATTCGCGACAAGATTGCTGTTGAGGCCGGAAAGAATTGGGAACGGCGCGGACAAGACGGTGTTGGTCGGATAAACCGCCGCCACTTCGTAGATGTATTGGCTGCCGGGCGTGAGCGAAGTGTCGGTGTAGGAAGTGGCGTTCGCGGTGAGCGAAACGATGTGCGTGAACGGGCCTTCGGGTTTTGTGGCGCGAAAGATCTGCCAATATTTCGGCGCGTCGGCGGGCGAGACGTTCCAGGAAAAACTCGCATGGCCATAACCGGATTGTTTGCTCGTGATCATTGGCGTTCCCGGCGGGAACAGGGAAACGCCGAGGTTGCCATCGCGATGCTTGTTGCCGCGATGGGTTGACCACGACACCGGGCCGCTGGTGGTGGAACCGAAATTCTGAATATAAATCTTTCCGGCGAGCGAGCGATATACCACATCGAGCCCGTTTCCGTAAACGTTCGCGATAGACGGAATGTGTTTGAGGCCGCCGGGCACGGGCACGGAAAATTTAAGCGTGCCGTCGAGCGCGAAGACGTAAAGGTTTCCATCCGATGGCGTCGTGCTGGGATTGTAAGTGCCGATGATGATTTCCTCGTGGCCGTCGCCATCGACGTCACCAACGACTGGCGGCGTGGGCAGATAGGGATAAAAACTTTTTGGCCAGCCGGCGTGATCCACGAGTTCAATGCCATCCCAATAACGGTAATTAATTTCGTAAGAGTGCGTGAAGGACAGAACATCGATGTGATTATCGTGATCGGGGTTGATGGGAATCATGCAGGCATTGTTCTGCCATTGGGTGAGAGAAAAATTCACATGCTGTTTCCATTTTCGCCACAGGACCGCGCCCTCGTCGTCGAGAATGGTTTCATTCGGTTGCCACGGGGAGGTGTATTGCGTGGTGGGACAAAGGACTTCGCTGAGGCCGTCGCCGTCGAGGTCAGCGGTGAACACATCCACGCCGATTTCGTAGGAGCCGCTGATGACACGCGAATTTTTTCCGAATTGCCCGCGCAACGTGCCGCTGCCGTAAAGGCCGTGCGGTTTGGTTTTATCGAAGGCGACCACGCTGTCGCTGTCATTGAGCACGTAGGTTTCGAGCGGACGATTCGTATCGGCGCGTCCGAGCGCAAGGCCGGATTCGACGAGCTGCGGGATGTGATAGACGTATTGCTTCGCGCCGGTGGCGGCGTTGAAAAACACCACGCCGCCGGACCAGGTTTCGCCGACCGTTCCCCATTCGCCGGAGCCCCAGATGTTGTTGATGAAGGGATTGAAATCCTGGTCATCGCTGGTGCTGTCGGGGTCAATTTTCCAGGCGGTTACGACTTGTTTGGTGCCATCGCCGTTGACGTCCGCGATCATCGGGCTGGAAACCTGGGAGGAAAAAACGGCGGTGCTCGGCAGATGCGAAATGAATCCGCCGCCGTTCGACCAATAGAACCCGTTCGTCACGGTCATGTAACCGCTGTTGGGAACGTAATTCAGGTAATTCACTTGATTGGACCAGACCAGCGAGCCATCGCCATGCAGGGCAATGACGTTTGCGCCGCAGGTGAAAATAATTTCGTCGCGACCATCGGCATCGAGGTCGTAGAGCGTGGGCGAGACGTTGATTTCGCCATTTCCATTGTATGGAAAACCGGGCAGGCGCGTGCCGTTGGGTTTGAAGGCGTCGAGAAGCCATTGACCGGAGGAATTCCAGTAGGGGACCACGATGCTCAACTGCCCGGAGTTGTCCAGGTTGCCAACCGCCAGCGTGCCGAGTTGCCAGCCGCCGTCGCCCGCCTGAAAGGACGAAAGTTCTGTGGCCTGGCCGGAGTTTAATCCGAGCCAGGACATGGCAATAGCGAATCCCATGGATATGACGCTTCTGTGCATTCGACTCTCATGGTCGCTGTTGCACAATGGGCCGGTATCGGGTGAAGTCCCAGTTTTCTGTCGGCGACTGGACTACAAGGAACAGCCGGAAATGATGCCCAATTTGGAAAAGCGCCGCTCTGTGAACAGCACCGCACGCGCTTTGCCGTTCGGCTCTTCAATATTTATTATGGAGCCTGTGCCACTTGCGTTTCCGGTTCAGGCAGGCTCAACGCCATCACGGCCCAACTGGTGGCGGCGGCGGAAACCCAGCCGTCGCGACCGTGTGGGAATCCGCTTTTCATGGTGGGTTGAAACGGAAACGCGCGGCGATGCACGCGCCAGGTGCCGTCGTCGAGTTGCGTGGTCAGGAGATATTTCCTGGCGCGTTCAATGGCGGGATCGTTCGCCGGAATTCCGGCGCCGACGCACAAGGAATAAACCGCCTGGCCGGTCGCGTAAGCATCGCTTTTCAACGTGGACAATTGCGCCCATCCGCCGTCGGCGCGTTGCGTGGCTAATAATGCTTTGGCGAAGGGTTGAATATGACGTTTCGATTCGCCGGCCCAGGCGAGGCCGAGGATTTGATAGACCTGCGAGTCGGTATTTTCTGCTTTGGTTTTCAGCAGCCACTTGCGCCCGCGATTCACGCGATCGGCGAATTCAGTTTTCCGGCCCGGAATCGCGAGGGCCGTCGCGCCGATGTCTCCGGATTGAATCGGCGGCCGGGGAAGGTTGCTGCACCAACGACCGTCTTCGGTCTGAATCACGGCGACGTGGTGGACCCACGAATCGGTGAATTCGCTGGCCGGCAAATCCGCTGCCGCGAAGCCAAAGAGAAGATAACCTTTGGAGTAAGCGGGGTCAGGATGGAAAAGCACCTCCCAATCGAATTCAGGATTTTTCAATTCTCCCTGGCGAACGAGTTCAATCAATTGTTTTTCCGCGTTGCCATCCACCGGCACATTTTGTTTGCGCGCCAGGCTGATGGCGGCGAGCGGGAGATCCTGCTGGTGACAGGAGATGCAATCCTGGTGGCTGGCGTGATTGACGAAGGTTTTTTTTGATTCCAGCGAAGTCACTTGGAGCGGCGGCAGCGCGCGGGCAACCGCGGAGCCAAGCGTTGCGGCGTCCAGGTGCACCGGGAAAGAGCGAACCGCAGGGGCGGCATCGGGAAGTTCGTCCGGAGTCTCATTGGTTGCGCCTGCTTTCAACAGGGCCGCAAGAATGGGTGTTTCGCCGCGACGCCGCGCGAGCATCAACGGTGTCTGTTCCACGCTCATGAAGGAGTCCACGCTTTCTCCACCGCCCATATTTGGGTTTGCGCCGTGGGCGAGGAGGAGCGAGACGATGCGCGCGTCGGGGCGCTCGGTCGAGGCCGCCCAATGCAAGGCGGTATAGGTGTCGAAGTGTGAGACTTGATTGGGATTCGCGCCGTGTTCCAGGAGAAATTCGCAGGTATCCGCGCAATCATTCCACGCGGCTTGTTCGAGTGGCGTGCCGAAGAGTCCTTCGCTGTTGATGTCGGCTCCGCCGGCGATCAAGGTTTTAATCATGGGCACATCGCCGCGATAGGCGGCCCACATGAGCGGGCTGCGGCCGCCGTTGAAGACGAATGCGATGGGATCCGCGATGGGCAGCGCATTCGCGTTTGCACCGTGCTGGATGAGCAAGCGCGCGGATTCGGCGTCGCCGCCGGCGGCGGCGGCCATCAAGGTGGTTGCGCCCCAATTGTTGGTGGCTTTGGCATCCGCGCCGTGATCGAGCAACAGTTTGACCGCTTGATGCGAATTAATCGGTCGCGCGGCGAGCAGGAGCGCGGAATTGCCCATTCTGGAACGGGGATTGACGTCCGCGCCGCGATCCACGAGCAGGCGGAGTTTGTCGAAATCATCGGCCGCGCGCATCAAGGGCGTGGCTCCTGCGGCATTGGTGACATTGACGAGCGCTCCGCGTTCCAACAGGAGTTTCATGCTCGCAGTGTCGCCATAAACGGCGGCGAGCATGAGTGGAGTGTTGCCGTGGGCATCGCGCGCGTTGGCGGATGCGCCGTTGTTCAATGCATCACGAACGTTGCGCGCCTCGCCACTGCGCAATGCGGAAAAGAAATCGGGAGAGAGGACGGCTTCAGCGCCTTGCGCGGCTTGAAGCAGGAAAAAACAGCAAAAGGTAAAAACGATGGAATGGATGTTCTTCATGATTTGGCGTCAACGGATTCAGTGACGATACAAGACCAAGACCAACAAAATGTCTATAAAAATGAAGGGATTTTACGAAGGGCGCATCCTGGTATGCGACCGTTCTCCATTTTCTGGCGTGCCTCGACGAGGTTTGACTGTTTGGACCGGTTATTTCGGGGGACCCTCCCCCCTTTATCCACTTTGATATACTTTGATATACCGTGATACACCTTTATCCACTTTGAAGTCGGAGGTCGGAGGTCGGGGGTCGGAAACCGGAGGGGGCGCGCCCGTGGAACTGCTCCTTCAGCACCTCCTTGACCTGGGGCAATTCGTTCAACCAATTCACCAGCCTGGCACCGCGCCACCCGTTTTCCAAACGACGATTCAACTGCTCCCGAATCTCTTTTGGCATCTGCGCAATCTTTCCATGTCTTGTTTTCATAATCATTTCGTGTTCCGGTTAATCCCTCTATTTTTTGCTCTGGACGTGCCATCGCTTTTTCATCATTCGCCTTTCACGGGGGCGAATGATGAAAAAGTGGGTTTATCGGGATGGATTACCCGGGGCGTCGCTCGCAGACTCGCTTTACCCCGGGCTATCATCTTTCGCCTTTTCAAGGCTTCGGACATCCACCTTTTTGTCTTCACGACCGCGATTTAAACACAGATCTTTTCCGCGGAAAAACTTACGGTAAGGTTTTACACTTTTTGAAAAGACGCGTCTTTTCATTGGCAACACATTCACTGACAGTTATTTAGAGAAATACGAAACGGTTTCGCATTTCTCACGTGTACGCTTTATAGAAGAATCACAGTCGAAAAATATTAACGAACTACCGGGTTTCTAGACACGCTTCGCAAAGAAAATGACGAACGTGCAACCAACTCTAGCGGGCCATCATCCTCCGTTAAGTGTAAATAGTGAGAACCGACCCCTTTCCGGAAATTGAGGTGGTTGGAATGTAATCCATATTGAAAAGGGGGCAGATACCCATGGACCTGAGAGTCAGGGGAATGTTTGTCAGGGGAATCCGGACGGGCCGGGATTCGCTTTGCCTCCTTGAACCCTAATTCCCGCCTCGCCGAGACATTCGTTGCCGCCTCATCCCCGTCAGCACCACATCCTTATCTGACTTTCGAGTTCCAGGAGGCCTCTTTCCAGTAAGGACAACAGAGGGGGTCGCCGATAATGATGTCCTCCCAGCCGACAAACCGGGAAGCGGCGTAAAAACTTTCGGCCATGGTGTAGCCCGAGGTGTAGCGGTCCAAAACGATGGTCGGAGAAGCATTTGCCTGCAAAAGGGGTTCGTTCACATATCCCTTTCCACAATTAAGGCCGTGAGCAATTAAATCAACCAGCAGCGATTGTCCTCCCGTGGTTGGCAAAAATGTTCGGGCGCTGGTTGAAACGGCGGTGTCGCCCAGCGATCCGGGGGCAAAAAAGAGTGTTTGGTAAGCGGCGCTGGAATATTTCGCGTCATTGCTTCCCCACGAAAAATAGCCCAGCAAGTTGGTGCGTTGACCGACAAAATTCTCGCTCAAGTCCAATTCATCGGCGATGCCGCGTCTGGTCAGCAAGTCGTGGGCGTTGCGCAGGTCGGCATTGTATTCGCTCCAGGGCGATTCGCTTAAAATGACGGCGCCCGTGATCGGGGCCGGCTGCGTTTTTTTATCTCCTAAACCAAAAATCGGCTGAACATCAAATAATACCGTCCCGTTGGTGAGGCCCGTTTCCGATTGCAAAGCGCGCCTGGTCAGATTTTTCGCCTCCGCTTCCGTGTAACCGTCCAGCCGGGTCACCAGGTAACCGCCGTATTTTGAATGAGAAAAAGGTTCGGTGGCGTTCCAGTAGCGATTGGAGAATGCGCGGCCAATGGCGCCCGAGCCGGTGATGTCGATCTTCATGACTCCGGGCAAATTCGTGTAATCAAGCGCAGCTAAAGTGCTGTCAACGGACGGATGTCCGCGGACGTTTTCCGGCTCATGGCTATGTTCGTCGCAACTGCCCATCGCCGAACCGGTGATTCGGATGGGTATGCCTTTGGTCAAAACGATAAAATTAATCTTTTTGTGCGTGGCCAGATATCGGCGAATTGGGTTTTCAATGGACTGGGCATAGTCTCCCGCCGTGACGGTTTCCTTTTCTGAATTCAGCGCGGAATCCTGGCAGTGAATGGATAAAATGTTTTTTACGTGTCGTTTTGCCGCGTAGTCATCGGCAACTGCCCGGGAATTCGGACTGTTGGCGTTGAGAACGACCAGCACCTCATCGGGGCTTCTTCTTTTCGGATTTCCAGCGTATGCCCAGGGCGCCAGAAATGAGAATGCCAAAATGAGCAGGAAGTTATCTTTGGTCTTACTAAAAAACCGACGTCGCGGACTTTTGCACATAAACACAACGATTCGAATCCACCGGAAGGGGTGCCGAATAACACACGATAGCGGGTGATTTGGTCAAATCAAAAGCTTTGGAGTTTTTGATAGTGTCCTGGTTGGGGCGGAGCGCGGCTCCGCGAGTCGCGGCAGGGTTAGACACCAGAGCGTCGTTGGCTATTCCTGTCCATTGTTATTGCGAACATTGCTGCGGGTCGCAGACCCGCGCTCCGTAGGCTTGCCAAACCAGGGTACAGCCGCATTTTTGGATGCAAACATTTCTGATAGCGCGAAAGTGATTTCTTCGCGATATTGTGGCAGAGACTATTAACAAAAGGAAACAGTATGGCCCAGGCAATCATGGATCCTGAGAAAGTCCGCCGCTTCGCGGACGAGTTGCAGCGATTCAACACCGATCTCGAAAACCGGCTCACTCTTTTGCACGCGCGCTTTGCCGCTCTCGGCGATACCTGGCAGGACCAGGAACACTCGAAATTTGCCGATGAATTCAAGACCGCGATGAAGGCGCTGAAGAAATTTATTGAACTCTCGAAGGAGCATACGCCTTATCTCTTGCGGAAGGCGCAGCGGATTGAGGAATATCTGAATCAGAAATAAGAAGGAGAAAATGGGAATATCGAACATCGAACGCAGAACGCTGAAAATCGAATTGCGGGTCGCGTCCGTCGTTCAGAGTTCGATGTTCAGAGTTCGATGTTCGATGTTCCCGGCAAATTGAAATGGCAGACCGCGCGCAAGTCACCTCCGTCGAAGCGATCGAGTCTTTTCGCTCGGCGCTGGTAATTTATTTAAGCAAGGTGCGTCCGGCGCTGGAGGAGATGTCGAGCGAAGTGTTGCGCGCGCGGCAATGGCTGCAAAATGATCAACGCCGGCTGTGGGAGGGGGAGATGAAAATGCGCGCGAAAAAACTTGAGCGTGCAAAAGCGGAGTTGTTCAGCGTCTCGATGTCGAAATTCCAGGAGGTTTCCTCGGCGGCACAATTGCTGATGCATCGCGCGGAGGCGGCGGTGGATGAGGCGCAGAAAAAACTCGCGGTACTGAAAAAATGGGACAATGAATTGGGAAACCGCTCTGAGCCGTTGATTAAGCAAGTGGATCAATTTCAAAGTTTTGTCACTGCCGAAATGCCGCGCGCCATCGCTTATCTAACGCAGGTTATCCGCTCGCTGGAGGCGTACGCGGAGATTCGGATGTCGGGGACTGCAGACGCGGGAGCGCCGGAAAAAATTGAGGAACCGCCGGCGGACGGCGCGGCGCCGGCGGGCGCGAAGGAGGAACCGTCATGAGCATGAGCGGCAGCAAAGCGCGGTTGGTCGGGTTGACGAAAGAGCTTTCCTTGAAGTGGGAGGACACCAAGAATTACTGGCGCGATGCCAAGGCCGACGAATTCGAACGCAAATATTTGCAGGAGCTTTTTATCGGTGTGGACAAGACGGTGGCAGTGGTAGAAAAACTGGATGAACTTCTGAAAAAGGTCACAAAAGACTGTGAGTAATCATTTTGGTGCCAAAGACATGGTCGCGTTGCTGGAGACGCTGAAAGGCGCGATGCGCGATTTCGCCGCGCGCGAGGATAAATTAAATGCGGATTTTCGGGCCCGCTCCACAGTGGAAACGCACGCGTTCGATGTCGCCAAGGAAAAACAGGCAACGGCCTCCGCGGAGACGCTGACGAAAGCCGAGGCGGAGGCCCGTGAGGCGAAAGAAAGGGCTAAAACCCAGTTCGAGCAGCGCAAGGCCACATTGAATCAGGCGCATATCACCGTGCGCAAACGCGTGCTGGACGGCATCAGCCAGCAGGAGGCGGACATCAAATACAACGTTCAGAGCGGTTCACTGGAAGCGGAGCGGGTGCGGGACGAAAAGCTGGTGGTTGCCGCCACCGCGCTGGAGGATTTCAATCGCCGCGCAGCCGAGACGCAAAATCGATTCGCGTTGCTGGAGGAGGCGGCGAGGAAAGCGTTTGGCGGCTACGGAAAATTTCGCAAGTTGCTGGCTCCGGATCGCGAATGGCCGCAGCCGGATTTGTCGGGGGACGAAAATCAAATGCTCGGAGAACTCGAGCGGCTGGAGAAAAAGGTTGGCGATGACGTGGGCAGTTTCCGAATACGTTTCCCAGCGGCGATTTTTCGCATTCTGCCAATCTGGGTTTGGGGGGTGTTTTTGTTGGGCTTTGCGGCGGTAGTCCCGTTTCTTCCGCAAATGGGAATCAAAAGCGTGCCGATATTATACGCGGGTATTTCCGCGGCGGCATTTGTTTTGGTGGTGGTTCTTTATTTGGTCGGTGGTTCGCAAGGAAATCCACTAGCGAACGAAATTGGGGGAAATCTGGCGAAATCACGCTGGCTGCTCGGCGCTTGTTTGGAGAAGGCAAAAGTCAGGAACCAACAAGACCAACTGCGACTTCGCAACGAAACCGCCGATTCCATCCAGGCGATGAATCAACGGTGGAAGCAATCGGTCAAGGACGCAATTGAATTGCGAGGCTCGCGGCCGGTCAAGATCGACGAAAAGGCACAGCGCGCGTTCCAGAAAAATGAGGTGCGGCGCGACGCGAAGCTTCGCCAGTTGGAGCGTGACAGTTCTCAAACCATGGCGCGCCTGCG
>Ga0193718_1000245_pt1 | contig 12927 bp, 8 predicted proteins | sample U2a1metaG_FD_144918 | JGI IMG/M metagenome (GOLD analysis project Ga0193718, IMG submission 144918) | Soil microbial communities from a riparian zone of the East river system, Colorado, United States - U2a1 | ecosystem: Environmental > Terrestrial > Soil > Riparian zone | place: USA: East River... | reverse complement strand
ATTTGGAAATCGCGGATAAATATAATTTGCTGGTGACCGGGGGGTCGGATTGCCATGGCATGAGCAAGGGCAAGCCGCTGATTGGAACGGTCAAATTGCCTTACCAACACGTGGAGAAGCTCAAAGAGGCCGTGCGCAACAAACACAACGCGTCCTCGGCTCGTTCGCTCCCGGAAATCGTAAATCCCAAATCGTAACTCCTGATGGGACTCTTCGCCAAGTTCAAGGCCGGCCTGCAAAAGACCCAAAGCAAGCTGGCGCACGAAATCAAACGCATCGTCACGCGCTCGCCCAAGCTCGAGGGTTCCACGCTCGAAGAATTGGAAGCGGCGCTCATCGCCGCGGATCTGGGCATGGCGATGACTTCGCAAATTATTGAGGCCGTCAAAAAAAGTTACGAGACGCAAGGCAGCGCGGGGTTGGATGTTTTTTCTGTCGCGCGGAGTGAAGTGGAAAAAAGCCTCGCCTCGAATAAATCCGAGCTGATCACAGCGCCGGGCGGATTGACGGTTGTCTCGATTATCGGCGTGAATGGAACCGGCAAAACCACCACGTCCGCGAAGCTCGCGCATTTTGCGCAGTCACAACATAAAACCGCGCTGCTCGCGGCGTGCGATACGTTTCGCGCCGCAGCCATCGAACAAATCAAGCTCTGGGGACAGCGGCTGAAGGTTGAAGTCGTGGCCGGCACTTACGGGGCGGATGCGGCTTCGGTCGCGCATGACGCCATCACGGCGGCGCGCGCGCGCAAGGCGGATTACCTTTTCATTGATACGGCGGGCCGGTTGCACACGAAGCACAACCTGATGCAGGAATTGCAGAAGTTGCATCGCGTGATCGGCAAGCAATTGCCCGGGGCGCCGCATGAAGTGCTGCTGGTGCTGGACGCGACCACCGGCATGAACGCGCTCAACCAGGCGCGCGAATTCAACAAAGCCGTGCCGCTGACCGGCCTCGTGGTGACCAAGCTCGACGGCACGAGCAAGGGTGGAATGGTGGTGGCGATCCAGAAGGAACTCGGACTGCCCATCAAATTTATTGGACTCGGCGAACAGCCGGACGATTTGCAGCCGTTCGATGCGAAACAATTCGCCGAGGCGTTGTTCGAGGAGTAGGCGCAACGTATGACCTCATCGAAAAACCAGCCACCGCCGTACTGGGTTTTCTTTGCGTTCTTCTTTGTGTCGGGTTTTTGCAGTCTCGTTTACCAGGTGGTCTGGACGCGGCTCGCATTCGCATCGTTCGGGATCATCACGCCGGTTTTGTCGGTCGTGATTTCGGTTTTCATGCTGGGCTTGTCCATTGGCTCGTGGGCCGGCGGGCGGTTCATCATGCCGCTGGCGAAGCGGACCGGGTTGTCAGCGGCAATATTTTATGCCGCCGCCGAATTCATCATCGGCCTGGGTGCTTACGCGGTTCCGCATCTGTTTTCACTGGGAGAAAAGCTCCTGCTTTCTTCCGGCGGCTCGAACTCGTTCCAGTATCTTTTTCTCTCGGCAATGGTTTTAGCCATTTCCATTCTACCGTGGTGCGTCTTCATGGGCGCGACGTTCCCGCTCATCATGGGCTACATCCGTGAGATGAATGAACGGCGCACGGACAGCTTCAGTTATTTGTATGTCGCAAACGTTTTGGGCGCGATGTGCGGGACGTTTCTGACGGCGGCCGTTTTCATCGAAATGCTTGGCTTCCGGAACACACTGCAGGTCGCGGCAACCGGCAACTTTGCCATCGCGCTTTTCAGCGCTTTTTTGGGACTAAAACAAAAAAGACCGATGCCGGTCGAGGAACAAGCAACTGCGGCCTTGCCCGGGGAACGCGCGCGCGGAGCGATGGTTAAATGGGTTCTATTTTCCACCGGCTTCAGCGCCATGGCGATGGAAGTCGTGTGGACGCGGTTTTTCGCGCCCGTGTTGAAGACGCAGGTGTATTCTTTTGCCTTGATCGTATTCGTTTACCTGGGCGCAACGCTGGCTGGTTCCGCCTGGTATCGCCGCCACCTCAAAAAGGGCGCGACCTGGAAAATGCCGCTGCTGATGGCGTTGCTTACGGTGGCGGTGTTCCTGCCAATTCCGGCGACAGATCCGCGGCTGGTGTCGTTGGATTTGTCCTTTTCGCTTCACTTTTCAAGCACGCTGGCTGTGCTGGCGAGTATTTTCCCCATCTGCGCCATTTTGGGTTACTTGACGCCAGGATTGATCGACAACTATTCGGAGGGCAATCCCGCAGCGGCGGGAAAGGCTTACGCCATCAATGTGCTGGGATGCATTCTGGGACCGTTGTTCGCCTCTTACATCCTCCTGCCGTCCATGAGTGAACGCACCGCGTTATTGCTGCTCGGTCTCCCGTTCTTTGCGTTTTATTTTTTGCATTGGAAGTCGCTGCCGGTTTCGCAACGACTCGTCTCCGCGCTGGGCAGCGGCGCGCTGGTCGCTTACGCGCTGTTTTTTTCCCAAAGTTTCGCCGGAGCGCTCTCCAAGCTGGCCATTCGTGAGGAAGTGCGGAGAGATTACGCGGCGTCCGTTATTTCCGTCAGTTCCATTGACGACAAATTACTGCTCGTGAACGGCATCGGCATGACCAAGCTGACGCCGATTACCAAGTTCATGGTCCATTTGCCGATGGCTTATCATCAGGGACCCCCGCAATCCGTGCTGGTCATCTGTTTTGGGATGGGAACCAGTTTTCGCTCGTCGCTGAGCTGGGGCGTCAAGACAACGGTGGTGGATTTGATTCCCGGAGTTCCGAAGGCGTTCGGATTTTATCATGCGGACGCGGCGGAAGTGGTTAAAAATCCCGACGGAAAAATCGTGATTGATGATGGCCGGCGGTTTCTGAATCGAACGAAGGAAAAATACGACGTCATCACGGTGGATCCCCCTCCCCCGCTCGAAGCTGCGGGCACGAGCCTCCTTTACTCCACTGAGTTTTACGACGCCATCAAACAGCATTTGAAGCCCAAGGCCATTGTCCAGGTCTGGTTGCCCTACGGTGAGAAGATGACGGCCCAGGCCGCGGTTCGTTCGGTTTACAATTCGTTCCCTCATGTTCGCTGTTTTCCATCGGTGGAAGGATGGGGCGTCCATCTGCTCGGATCGATGGATCCGATTGAATCGCTGACTCCCGACCAACTGGTCGCGCGCATGCCGGCGATGGCGCAGAAAGATCTGCTGGAGTGGACAACCAATCAGGTCGCTTTGAACTATTTGGGGCCAGTCGTATCAAAAGAGATTGCTCCGGAAGTTTTTCTCAATTCCAATCCGGAGGTCATCATTACGGATGACGATCCATTGAATGAGTATTTCCTGCTGCGCCGGTGGGGACTGTTTTAGATCTGCCGCTCCGCGGCAGCGCTTCCGGACCGCTCAGTCAGCCAGCGTGAAATAAAACGTCGCGCCCTCGTCGCGTTTGCCTTCCGCCCACACGCGGCCGCCATGGCGCTGGATAATGCGCTGGACGATGGCGAGGCCGATGCCGGTGCCGGGAAAATCCTTGGCGGAATGCAACCGCTCGAAGACGCCAAACAAGCGGTGCTTCCATTCCATTTCGAAACCCTCACCGTTGTCGCGAACAAAAAATGCCCGCTCGCCGTCCTGCTCGGTGGAACCAATTTCAATGACGGCTCCCGACTTTCTGCTGGTGAATTTCCAGGCGTTGCTCAGGAGATTTCCGAGCGCGATCTGGAGCAACCGCGCGTCGCCGCGCGCGGTCAGGCCGCGGCCGATTTTGAATTTCACCTTGCGCTGCGGTTCGGCGGATTTCAGCTCGCCGACAATTTGCTGCGCGAGCTTATCCAAATCCGTTTGTTCGCGCTGCAATTCGCCCCGGCTGATGACCGACAAGCGAAGCAAGTCATCCAACAATTGATTCATGTGCCCCGCGGATTCGCAGGCCCGCTTTAAATACTCCTCGCCGCGGCTATCCAGTTTCGCGCCGAATTCCTGCAGAATAATTTCGCTGTAACCGCGGATGCTGCGCAGCGGCGCGCGCAAGTCGTGGGAAATGGAATAGCAGAACGCCTCCATTTCCTTGTTCGCGAATTGCAATTCCGACGTCCGTTCCAGCACCCGGCGTTCGAGTTCACTGTTCATCTGGTGGATTTTTTCCTCGTCGCGTTTGCGCGCGGTGACATCCACGCGGAAGCCAACAATGCTGGAAATATTTCCCTTCGAATCGATGAGCGGATATCCGTCATCCTGGAAATAACGCGGGGTGCCATCCCGATGCAAAACGCGGTATCCCAGACTGAACGGTTTTTTTTCCGCCACTGCCCGCGCGCACTCGGCGCGAAACACGAGAACGTCTTCCGGATGCACCAGTTTTTCCCATTGCTTCTGTCCCCCCTTCAGGTCAGAAAACGCGTAGCCCAGGCTGCGTTCGAGATCGCCGCCGAACAGCACCTCGCCCGTGCGGGGATTCCAGTCATAAAGCAAATGGCCGCTGGCGCGCACGACCGCCTCGTAGCGGTTTTTCCATTCGCGATCCACAGCGGCGGACGCCTCAACCTTGCGTTGGGGCGTCAGGTCCGTAACCACAATGCAAAGAAATCCGCCGGCCGTCGAATCATCGATATTGAACGGGCTGGCGGAAAGAAAAACCGGCACCAACTGGTGGGCCACGCGAAGCGAAACTTCGATCTTGTCGCTATGCCCACTTTCATTGCGAAGAAAATTGTTTACCAAAGCCTGGTCGGCGGTGCACACGTGATCGTGGAAGAAGGAGCCGATCACCGACTCCAGCGGCGCGCCCACAAAGCTCGCAAAACGCCGGTTCGCATAAACCACCAGGCCTTTCCGGTCCACGGTCACCGCTCCTTCCTGCATCTCTTCCAGAAAGATCCGGAACGGTTTATCGGCATTTTCGAGGGTGTAAACGACTTCCTTGCCGTTGCGAGCGACCACGAGCGCGTCGGCCGCTCCCGAGCGAATGGCGTCCAGCGTTTCCTTCGCCTCGCGCAACGCTTCTTTGAGCGAATCTATTTCCTGAGCCTGAGTTCTGGATGCATTTTCCGAGTCGCTCATGGCCATGAATTCCTGTGGCACGCCACGTAATGAATGCTGGATCATTTTTTTATCCCTGAAATCCGGCCTTGGAACAGAGCCCTTACCTTGGCCTCATCCGACAAGTCTCCCACCAGCCGGATTGGTTCGGGCAACCGGCGCACCAGCGTCGGGGCGGCTACGATCTGGTCGGCAATGGCGCGGGCGGGCTGCTGGTAGAGATCGATGATTTCGAGAGTGTAAAGTCCGTGAATCTCCTTTTCGCAGATCTCCTTGATCTTCCTCACCGCCCGGAGCGAGCGCTCCGAACTGCCGGCAATATAAAGCCGGAACAGGTGCGCTTCCGGCTTTCGCTTCGAGGCGGCTTTTTCGAACGCTTTCTCCGACGCCCCTGGATTCCGAGTGGTTCTCCGTTTGAGCATCGGATCAGTCGTCCTCTCTTTGCGATAAATCCAGGCCGCGCAACGTTCGTTGGGTATCGCACAGGTCACCAATGATTTTTCGGATCGGTTGCGGCAGGCGGCGGACCAGGGTCGGTATCGCGATAATTTGGTGATCGCGCGCCATCTGCGGTTTCTTCACAAGATCAACGACCTCAATCCTATATTTTCCCGCCAGATGGATATCGCAAAGTTGCTTGAGGTTGGCGAATGCGGCCAGGGATTTGGGTGTTTGGCCCGCGACGTACAGCCGCAAATCGTAAACGCGTCCCGGCGCGACTTTTTTCACGCGGGACCGCGAGCTCGAAGCGGTTCGTTTGTTTTTCACTTTCATAAATAAATGCCTGGTTCAATGCCCATTGCTCCGGACCGCCGCCTTATCCGCCTGGCGGCTGCGGGCCATGGCGGTTTCGTCGGTGCGAAGTCGTTGCACGAGTTGGTTCTCCCGTTTGAGCCCCCGGGAAATCTCCGATTCCTCGCCGTCGAATTCCGCCCGGAGCGCGGCGATTTTCGCCTCCAACGCGGCGCGTTTGCGATTCAGATGGCGTTGCTTGGATTCGATCTCCAATTGGCGCGAAGTTTTTTCCGCCCGCTCGCGCGCTTCCTGCGCCAGGCGCATCGAGCCGGTCAGAACGCCTTCGGGGCCGACGTAAACATCACGGATATCGACGCCATTATTGGTGAGGACAAATTCGCGGATCTGATTGGAGTGCGCCATGCCGCGTGATTTCAGAACGTAAAGGCCGCGATTGCGCTCGCCGCCGAGCTCAATGTCGCGCAGCGACAGCCAGGTATCCATGATGGAGGAAATTCCCATGTCAGTTTGCTCGAGACTTTTCATATCCGGCGAGCTCAAGGAGGTGAAGAGCGCCGTGATCTGCTGGCTCTTGAGAAAATCGACCAGCCGCAACAGCATGGAACGCACTTCATTGGGCGAACCGGTATTTACCAGGTTGCTGATGGGATCAATCACCACCACATCGGGGCTGAACTCCTTGACTTGTTTGTGCATGACAGCGAGATGAGTTTCCAGGCCGTAAAGCGTGGGGCGCAAAGCTTGAAACTGGAGCAACCCCTTTTTTATCCACGGTTCGAGATTCAGCCCGATGGAGCGCATGTTGCGGGTGATCTGCTGTGGTGATTCTTCAAAAGCAAAATAGAGACTGCGTTCACCGCGCCTTGAAGCGGCATCCACCAGATTCCCCGCCAGGCTCGACTTGCCGGTTCCCGCCGTGCCCGAAATCAAAACGCTGCTGCCGCGGTAATAACCTTTGCCGCCCAGCATGGCGTCCAAGCGCGGGACCCCGGTGCCGACGCGCTCACTCGATACGTCATGCGCCAGGCCCAGCGAAGAAATCGGCAAGACACTGAATCCATGCTCGTCAATCAGGAAGGGATATTCGTTCGTGCCATGGGTTGAACCGCGGTACTTGACAACCCGCAACCGCCGCGTGGACACCTGGTCAATGACCCGGTGATCCAGCATGATAACGCAGTCGGACACATATTCCTCGAGACCATTCCGGGTCAGGGTGCCCTCGCCTTTTTCACCCGTGATGATGGCGGTGACTCCTTTTTCCTTTAGCCAGTTGAAAAGACGCCGCAGTTCGGCGCGCAGGATGGAAACATTGGTCAGGCCGACAAAAAGGCTTTCGATGGTGTCCAGCACCACCCGTTTCGCGCCAATGGAATCAATGGCGTAGTTGAGCCGGACAAAAATTCCCTCGAGGTCATATTCGCCGGTTTCCTGGATTTCGTTTCGCTCCACGCGCACGTAGTCGAGAAACAACTTTTTCTTTGAAATTAAATGGTCGATGTCGAACCCAAGAGAACGCGCGTTTTTGATGACGTCTCTCGGGAGTTCCTCAAAGGTCATCAACACGCCGGGTTCGTTGAATTCCGTCGCGCCGCGAACGAGGAACTCCACCCCCAACATGCTCTTGCCGCATCCGGCGCTGCCGCAAACGAGCGTCGGACGGCCTTTAGGCAAACCACCGCCAGTAATTTCATCCAACCCGTCGATGCCGGTCGGAGACTTGGGTAGCAGACGACTCTTGGTAGTGGCTTTCTTTCGCGTCATAACGTGCGTCCAAATAGGAGATAGACTTGCAGCTACACTAGAAGACTATCATTGGGGTTTTGATGGGGAGTTAACCCCATGGCTCGTGGGCTAATTTAAGGAGTGCTTTTTAGACCGCGCCCGTGACGACCGAAAATCCTTTTGGGTTTTTTGCTGCTGCGGCTAAGATTCGCGGTGATGTCTGACGCACGGTTCATGCAACTTGCCCTTCGGCTGGCCCGCAAGGGTTATGGCGCCACTTCACCTAACCCCATGGTGGGAGCGGTTTTAGTAAAGAAGGGAAGGATCATTGGCCGCGGCTGGCATCGGCGGGCGGGTTTGCCGCACGCGGAAATCGAAGCCCTGCGCGATGCCGAAAAACGGCGGAAAAACCCTAAAGGCGCAACTCTGTACGTGACGCTGGAGCCGTGCTCCACCCACGGCCGCACGCCGCCTTGCTCGGACGCTATCATCACGGCGGGAATCAAACGGGTTGTGGTCGGGGCCATTGATCCCAATCCGAGACATGCCGGGAATGGCTTGAAAATCCTAAAGGGCGCGGGAATTGACGTCGTTCGATTTGATCCGCGCCGAGTCAACGAATGCACAACCTTGAACGAGCCGTTCAACCATTGGATTGTTCATCGCACGCCCTTTGTCACCGTCAAAGCCGGAATGACGCTCGACGGAAAAATCGCCACCGCGTCGGGTGAATCAAGATGGATTACCAGCGAACAATCCCGCGAATTTGCCATGAGCCATCTTCGTCAGGGGACCGACGCGATTCTGGCGGGTGTGAATACCATTCTCGCGGATAATCCTTCGCTCACGGTGCGAACCGGGTCAAAAACAATGGGGAACATCGAACATCGAACATCGAACGCTGAACATCGAACGCCGCCTCGACGCATCGTCCTCGATTCGATGGCTCGCACGCCATTGAACTCGAAAGTGGCGAGCGATGAATTTGCGGCGCTCACGACCATCGTGGTGAGCCGCGGCGCGCCAAAAAAAAGGATTGCAGCTCTCGCCAAATGCGTAAATGTGCTGGTGGCTCCGGTGATACTCCGGCGGCGCGCACGGAGTGACGCGCCCTACCTTATTGATTTGCGCTGGCTCATGAAAAAATTGGGCGCGGAAAATATCACCAGCCTGCTGGTCGAGGGTGGCGGCGAGGTGAATGAGTCGTTTCTGGTGGGCGGGTTCGCCCAGCGCGTCGCTTTTTTCTACGCACCCAAAGTCCTCGGCGGGCGCGATTCACGAAAAGGCGTGGCCGGCGACGGCGTACGCAGCGCCGCGGAAATCATTAATCTGCGTGACATTGAATGGCGCAAAGTGGGGCCGGACTTGTTTTTGACGGCGCGGGTCACGGGGCATTGATGACAATAGTGGCACGGACGTCCCGTCCGTGAGGTCCTGTCTCCGGATATGTTTTTAAACACACGGGCGAGACGCCCGTGCCACTACGATTGGCAAAACTCGGCTCGACGGGGTTTCCTTTCGCCACTAGTTTGGCCTCATGTTTACCGGAATTGTCGAGGAAGCGGGGACGGTCGAACGCATCAAGCCCACCGCGAAATCCATTGAATTGACGGTGCGCAGCGCAAAATGCGGGCGGGGATTGAAAATCGGCGACAGCCTGGCCGTGAATGGCTGCTGCCTGACGGTCGTGAAGCTGGCGCGACGCGGAAAATTCAAACTCGTGCAATTCGATTTGCTCCAGGAAACCTGGCGTCGCACCAACCTGCAATTCACCAAACCCGGTTCGCTCGTGAATCTCGAACGTCCCTTGCGCGCCAACGCCGAACTCGGCGGGCATTTTGTCACGGGACACATTGATGGCCTCGGCAAGATTGTGCGTTGGGAACGCAGCGGGCAGGATCACGTGCTCGATATCGCCGCGCCGCCGGAAGTCATGCGTTACGTGATTCTCAAAGGCTCCATCGCGGTGGATGGCATGAGCCTGACGGTTGCGGGTGTGAAGAAAAAACAATTTCGCATCTGGATCATTCCGCACACGTACGAAACCACCGCGTTGCGTGAACGAAAAGTGGGGGACGCCGTGGATCTTGAAGCGGATCTGCTGGGCAAATACGTCGAGAAGTTCGTCACTTCGTGCTCACGGGCTTGAACTCCGAACCAGGGGAAGGTGAAGCCATCGAAGTGGGAGCGATTTCGCGCACGTTCGACGAAAGAACCGGCCGCACATCCTGCCCGGATGAGTCCTTGAAATAATAGAACCCGTTTACTAATCGCGGCTTGGTCGAGGTTGAAATTCGCTGACCGTTGCTCAACGTCACGACGTAGGTGCGCGCGCACCCCGTCAAAATTAAGAGCGCAGCCAGTGCGACCGGAAGTATTTTGTTCATAATCAAAGCGCAGACAATTCTCTGTGCCAACCAGATTAGCCGTTTCGTTGGCTGGATAAAAGGTCTTAAAATCACGCATAACCCCTCGAAAGAGGGATGAAGATTCCTTGCCAAATTTGCACTCTACCTTTGGTATTGCCGATACCCGCTTTCATGCATCGGCGTCAGGAGTTTAATCGTGCTCAAATTATGAATTCCAACCAACGCATCAGCGCGACCGCCGGCGGCATCCAGACACTGGTCATCGCCCTGATAATTGTTGCCGGCATCATCCCGGCCTGGTCCGCATCCTTCTTTACGCAGCCATTGCTCGATGCCGGGGCGGTTACTGTGTCGGCACCGACCGGAGGGGACGCTACCGCCATGCTGCAACAGGCCATCGACCAGGTGCGCAACACGACCGGCCAGGGCATTGTGTTGATGTCGCCGGGACGTTATCAAATCACCAATACCGTTTACATTTGGCCGGGCATACGGGTCATTGGCTGCGGCGCCACGCGGCCGGTAATTGTTTTACCCGCAAATACTCCCGGCTTTCAAAACGCAACCAACGAGAAGGTGATGATTTTTTTCGCGGGAGGAGGTGGACGCCGCCGAAACAATGAGGCGACGCGCGGACCGGTTCCCGACGCGAGCGCGGGCACTTTTTACTCTGCGCTTTCCAACATTGACATTGAAATTCAGGACGGCAACGCGGGCGCGGTCGGCGTGCGTTCGCGCTACGCGCAACACTGTTTCCTGGCGCACATGGATTTTCGCCTCGGATCCGCGCTAGCGGGAATTCATGAGGCGGGCAACGTCGTGGAGGATCTTCATTTTTATGGCGGACTGCACGCGATTTGGACCGGCAAACCCTCCCCGAGCTGGCAGTTCACCGTCGTGGATTGCTCTTTTGAGGGACAACGCGATGCGGCCATCCTCGAGCGCGAAGCCGGGCTTACGCTGATTCGCCCTCTCTTTCAACACGTGCCCACCGCGGTATCCATCGAGGCGAATGGAATTGACGAACTTTGGATCAAGGACGCCCGGTTGGAAGATGTTTCCGGACCGGCATTTATTTTTGGAGTCGAAGCCAACGCGCGAAATGAGATCAATATGGAGGGCGTCGCTTGCCGTAACGTGCCGGTTTTTGCTTCCCTGCGAGACAGTGGCCAGCACTTCGCCGCGCCGGGAGCGTCTTACCTGGTCAAAACGTTTTCTCATGGCTTGCACTATTCGGATACCGGCGCGGAACCGGAAATCACCAACGTCTTCGATGCCGTCGCCACAAAAAAATCGCCGCCATCGGTGAGATCGGATTTGGCGCCGTTGCCGCCTGGCGACACGTGGGTCAATGTGCGCGACCTGGGCGCCAAGGGTGATGGTGTGACGGATGACACGGACGTTTTCAAGAAAGCGATTGCCGAACATCGCGCGATTTATCTGCCGATGGGATTCTACGTCGTGCGCGACACTTTAAAATTGCGGGCGGACACCGCGTTGATCGGTCTCCATCCCGGCGCGACGCAAATCATTCTTCCGGACGGCACGCCGGGCTTCGAAAGCCCCGGCGAGCCGAAGGCATTGATCGAAGCGCCGAAAGGCGGGAGCAACATTTTGTTTGGCGTCGGGCTTTACACGAGCGGCAATAATCCCCGCGCGGTCGCGGCGCTGTGGAAGGCGGGGGCCAACTCGATGTTGAACGATGTTCGATTCCTTGGCGGCCACGGAACTCCCAAACCCGACGGGTCGCGCGAAAACCCGTACAACGCCGATCACACCGGCGACCCCAATCCCAATCGCCACTGGGACAGCCAGTATCCGAGCCTGTGGATCACCGATGGCGGCGGCGGGACTTTTTTTGATATCTGGACGCCCTCGACGTTTGCCCACGCGGGCATGTTGATTTCGGACACGGAAACAGAAGGCCGGATCTACCAGATGTCGAGCGAGCATCACGTAAAACATGAGATTCAGATTCACCACGCGGCGCATTGGAGCATCTATGCCTTGCAAACCGAAGAGGAACGCGGCGAAAGCGGTTTTGCGCTGCCGCTTGAGATTGATTCATCCCACGACATCACGCTTGCCAATTTTCATTGTTATCGCGTGATCAGTTCCTTTCAGCCGTTTCCGCGAGCCGTGGCGGTATCGAATTCAACCGATATTCGTTTTCGGAATTTCCATTGTTACAGCAACAGCAAAGTGAGTTTCGATGCCGCCATTTATGACGGGAGCCACGACTTCGAAATCCGCCAGCATGAATTTGCCTGGCTCGATATGTCCGGCCGCAAACCAGCCTCCCGCCACCCTGCCCCGGCAACAGTGATCGCAAAAGACGCGCGTGTGGCAAAGGTGGCCGGGGGCTTTTACAACATTTCCGGCGGCGCCGTTGCCCCCAACGGCGATGTCTTTTTCGTGGATGCGCATTCGAACCGGATTTATTGCTGGAGCGTTTCCACCCGGCAACTTTCCACGGTGAGCAACACGGCGGCGCTCAGTCCGGTGAATCTCCTGGTCGATAAAGCCGGCAACTTGATGATTGTTTCCTACAACGGCGACGGAACGGTTTACTCGCTCGATTCGCGTGGAAATATCTCGCCCCTGAAGCCGGAGACCGCCCTCCCGCAAACGGCGGGAAATTTTTATCTGCCGGTCAGCGATTGGATCTCCAACCGGCATTCGCTCACGCATCCAACGGCTTATTTTATTTCAGCGAACGGACAATCGGTCCTGCCCGTGAGCGGAGATTTTCTGGATGGCGCGACCAGTTGGGGAGTGAAATCCAGCCCGCAGATGCGTTCCTTTGGGCTGGCCGAAGCTGCGCCGGGCCGGCCATTTTACGTCACGGAAGAAGCCGGCAACACAACCTGGGCGGCGGATGTGCAGGCCGACGGAAGTCTTGAAAACTTCCGTTTGTTTGCCAATCGCGGTGGCGAAAGCGTGGCGTCGGACACCGGCGGAAATGTCTATATCGCGGCCGGTGAAATCTACGTTTACGACCGCGAGGGCAAAGGGATCGCTACGATCGAAGTCCCCGAGCGCCCGCTGCAAATGGTCTTCGGCGATACGGGCCGGCA
>Ga0193718_1000243_pt1 | contig 12960 bp, 13 predicted proteins | sample U2a1metaG_FD_144918 | JGI IMG/M metagenome (GOLD analysis project Ga0193718, IMG submission 144918) | Soil microbial communities from a riparian zone of the East river system, Colorado, United States - U2a1 | ecosystem: Environmental > Terrestrial > Soil > Riparian zone | place: USA: East River... | reverse complement strand
CCACCGCCGCTCAACAGGGCGAATCCTTCGCCACCCTCGTCAGCAAGGCCGCTCTGCTAAATCCCGCACGCTAAACAGATACTTGCGCGTGTTCAAATGGGGCAACTGCTATTCTAATTGAAAAAATTCGGGTGTCGAGAGAAATCAAGGCAGAGAAATCATGGCTGGGTGATTCCACAGGGCGCAGCCCTAACGGCTCCAGCCTCCGGTAACATTTTGCCGTGAGTCAACACGCATCCCGACACTGTCCCCAAAATCTGACGGCGTTTGGAGCGCCGGACTACGATCCTAGCGCGTTTCTTGAAGGCGCTCGTCTTAAGCCGTTGCAAACCGGCGCTCCGGGGGCAGTGTCAGGATGCGCTCGATTCCATAGGAATTTAAATGCGTGAGCGTTGCATCCCCCCAAAGGAGTGGGTTGACGAATTGGAGCCAATCTCGCCAAGATGTCACCTCGGCCCATCAATGGCCGTCAATCCCTGAGTCAAAGTCGTTTTGAATTTATGAAAAACCTGGCGCTTCTCACTCTCATTGCATTCACGTTTTCCGCCTGTGCGCAGGAAAAAGCCGCTCTGAATGTGGTGCCGGCCAAAGAGCTTTCACCCTCATTTATTCTGGATTCGATGAAAAAAGTGGCGGATTGGCAGCTCACGAACGCATCGCCTTCCAATGGGCAATATAACAACCGGGAGGATTCCTGGACGTACGGGGCGTTTTACGCGGGCGTGATGGCGTTGGATAGCATTGCGGGCACGCCGAAATATCACGACGCGATGGTCGCGACGGGAAAGAAGCTCAATTGGAAGCCGGGTCCCAAGGCCTATCACGCGGATGACCAATGCGTGGGGCAAATGTATCTCGAGTTGTACATGAAGGACCACGATTCCGCGATGCTCGGGCCCATCAAGGCCAAGTTGGATAATATCCTTGAGCATCCCAGCTCCGACGATCTGGATTTCAGCAAGAAAGGCAAAATGGATCGTTATTGGTGGTGTGATTCCCTGTTCATGGGGCCGCCGACCTGGGTGCGACTTTACAAAGCGACCGGCGAGAAAAAATATCTCGATTTCATGGACAAGGAATGGTGGGCGGCATCGGATTTTCTTTATGACAAAGAAGAGCATCTTTATTTCCGGGACAGCCGTTATTTTACGCAAAAGGAAGCGAACGGAAAAAAAATCTTTTGGAGCCGCGGCAACGGCTGGGTGATGGGCGGGCTGGCGCGCGTTCTGGAAATGATGCCGGCGGATTACCCCAGCCGCTCGCGCTACGAAACTCAGTTCAAAGAAATGGCCGAGAAAATCGCGAGCCTGCAACAACCCGATGGACTCTGGCACGCCAGCCTGCTGGATCCCGCCTCGTATCCGTTAAAGGAAACCAGCGGCTCCGGATTTTATATCTTTGCGCTCGCGTGGGGCATCAATCACGGCTTGCTCGACCGCGCAAAATATGAGCCCGTGGTCACCAAAGGTTGGATTGCGCTCGCAGGCTGCGTGACGCCCGAAGGCAAACTTGGCTACGTCCAGCAAGTGGGCGCCGACCCGAAGTCATTCAAGCCGGGGGATTTTGAAGTTTATGGCGCGGGAGCGTTCTTGCTCGCGGGCAAGGAAATGTTTGGGTTGGTTAAATGATCGGTGTGATTTAAAAAAGGCTAGTGGATTTTCCCCCATGTACCCTGAGTGCCACCCCAGCCCTCTCCCCCGATGGGGGCGAGGGAGACGGAAGTCGTCGGCTATGCCGGGTTCAAGGATTCAATTCGCGCAATTGGGTGAGAAAAGTTTTTGCTCCAGACCATCGCTCGTTAGGTTATTTGACCTGCGCTGCGAACCGCACCCTTAAATGGTTAAACGGTTGCCAACCTGATTTAACTAATTAACCTGTTTAACGATTTAACCGTTCATCGAACAAGACCATGCAAATTCGCTTTTCGCCCAATCAAAACGATTACACAAAACTTTGCACCGATGGCCTGCGGACCAACTTTCTGATTGAGACGCTCTTCGCCGCCGGCAAAGTGGAGCTCGTCTATAGCGATGCGGACCGCGCCATCGTCGGCTCGGCGGTGCCGACGGGCGCGGCGCTGAAGTTGTCCGCGGATGCGGAATTGCGCGCGGCATTTTTCTGCGAGCGTCGGGAGCTCGGTGTGTTGAACATCGGCGGGAGCGGGACGGTGGAGGTGGATGGCAAAAAGTACGAGCTGAACAAACTCGATTGCCTTTACGCGGGGCGCGGCAGCAAGGAGGTTTCGTTCACCAGTAAAGACGCCGCGAGCCCGGCGGCATTTTATCTTTTGAGTTACCCGGCGCATGCGACTTATCCGACGACCCTGGCCACGATGAAGGACGCCGCGCCGGTAGAGCTCGGCACGCTCGCTGACGCGAATCGTCGCACTATTTACAAATACATTCACGCCGACGGGGTTAAGAGCTGCCAGTTGGTCATGGGCTACACCAGATTGCAGGAAGGTGCCGTCTGGAACACGATGCCGCCGCACACGCACACGCGGCGTTCGGAAGTTTATATTTATTTCGACGTGGACCCGAAACGGCGCGTCATGCATTTCATGGGCACCCCGCAGCAGACGCGGCATATCGTCGTGGCGGACCGGCAGGCGGTGATTTCGCCGAGTTGGTCGATTCACTGCGGTTGCGGCACGGGCGCTTATAGCTTTTGCTGGGGCATGGGTGGAGAGAATCAAACTTTTGACGATATGGACCCCGCGCCGGTGGTACAGCTGCGGTAAAGAATTCAACGTAAAGTCGCAAAGAAGCAGAGACGCCAGGAAAATGAATCCATTTAATTTTAAACTTTGCGTCCTTTGCGCCCTGGCGTCTTTGCGTTAAATAGAAATTATGATACTGGACAAATTTAAACTGGACGGAAAAGTCGCCATCGTGACGGGCGCGGGACGCGGGTTGGGGCAGGGTATCGCGGTTGGGTTGGCGGAAGCGGGCGCGGACGTTGCATTGGTCGTTTCCAGCACGACCAATGACGAGACAGTGAAAAAAATAAAGGCTTTGGGCCGTCGTGTGTGCCAAATCAAGGCCGACCTTTTGCAAAAAGATTCCGTGGCGCGTATCGTTGAGACGACGGTTAAGGAACTCGGCAGTGTGGATATTCTCGTCAACAACGCCGGGATCATTCGCCGCGCGGCGCTGTTGGAATTCACCGAGCAGGATTGGGATGACGTTATTCAGGTGAATCAAAAGAGCGTGTTTTTCCTCGGTCAAGCTGTGGCCAAACAAATGGTGAAGCAGGGCCGCGGCGGAAAGATTGTTAACATTGCGTCCATGCTGTCGTTTCAAGGAGGCATTCGCGTGCCGTCTTATACGGCGTCCAAAAGCGCCGTGATGGGATTGACGCGCATCATGGCGAATGAATTGGCGGCGCATAATATCAATGTCAACGCCATTGCGCCCGGCTACATGGAAACGGACAACACCGCCGCATTGCGCGCGGACCCCAAGCGCAACGCCGAAATCCTGGCGCGTATTCCGGCTGGTCGCTGGGGTTCGCCTGAAGATTTAAAGGGCGCGGTGGTTTTTCTGGCCTCGGCCGCGTCGGATTACATGCAGGGCTACACGATCGCGGTGGATGGCGGATGGCTGGCGCGGTGAGCTAAAGCGTCACGCGCTCCAGAATTGACAAGGAACGTCCGCTCGGGAAGGCTGCACGCATGCGAGCGGCGATCCTGAGTTTGTCTTTTCTGCCGTTTATCTATTACGGCGCAAAGGACACGATGTTCCACTTCCGAGGACGCAAAGTCTCCGTCACCGAACATCTGCTGCACGCCGCGATCGGTGCTGTGCTGGTGATCATGTTCACGCATGCGCTGCTGGCGCATCACTTGATCGTTTTGGGCGCGCTGGTACTCTTTGCCGCGGCGGGTGGCGTGGATGAATACATTTTTCATCGGGACATTCCGGGCGAGGAATCGGACCTGCACGCGAAAGAGCACCTCGCGTTGCTGATTTTTCTGGTCACCTCGTTGACGACGGATTGGTTGCAAAAAAATAATTGGAGTTTCCCGCAGGCGATTAATCACATGCTCCATGCTTCGGGAGGCGTGTCATGAGCTTCATGATTCGGGCGATTGTCCTGACGGTGTGTCTGTTCCCGTACCTTTATTTTGGCATTCGCGATGTGATGCATCATAAAGAGCATCGCCCGCTGCCGTTTGCCGAGCGCGTGTTGCATATCACCCTCACCCTTACGCTGACGATCATCGTGCCGCACGCGTATCTCGGGCATTTTGATATTGTGATTCCCGGCGTGGTTTTGTTTGTGCTGGCGCGTTCGCTGGATGAATTTATTTTTCATCGTGGGCTCGCGGTGGCGGAAGTGGATTTGCACGCGAAGACGCATTTTGGATTTTTAATTTTTGTCGTGGGCCTGATGGCGACCAGTTGGTGGCAGGCGAAAGGTTTGGCGCAATGAAACTTTTCCTGCCGACTTATCTGTTATTTGTGGGAGTCGGCGTGATCCTGGCGCTGGCCTTTCCGGTGGCGCGGCACATTCGCGATGACAAGCTCAGGCGGCAATATTACCTGATGCAGGTGATCACCCTGATCGGCGCGGTGGTGGGGGCAAAACTTTCGGTGCTGGTCGGTGATTATCATTGGCCCTGGACGCCCATCCATGACTGGCAGAATGTCGTGGTGTCCGGCCGCTCGATCACCGGGGCTTTGATTTTCGGATTTCTTTTCGCGGAAATTGCCAAGCCAATCGTCGGTTACATCATGCCTCCCAACGACCGGTTCGCGGCGCTGTTGCCATTTACAATTGGGGTCGGTCGCTTTGGATGTCTCACGGCGGGATGCTGTCGCGGTTTGCCGTATGATGGCTGGTGCGTGATGCGTTATCCCACGCAACTGTTCGAGATCATCTTCCAATTGGCGATCGGGATTTCGTTCCTGATCATGGTTAAGCGAAAAATTCTATTCGGCCGGCTCTTTTCGTTTTACCTCATCGTTTATGGAGTGTTTCGGTTCCTGACGGAATTTATTCGCGACACACCAAAATCGTTCGGGGTCCTTTCGGGTTATCAGATTATTTCGCTGGTGATGATCGCTTTGGGCGGCGCGTTTTTTCTGAAGCGAACGCTCGCACCGCCGGCCAGTTGGGAGGAATTTCGCGAACCGGCGAACGGAACCAACCGTCCAGCCCTGGAGGTTTCCAATGTCTGACGACAACCAAAACAACGAAAATCAACACAATGATCCGGTTTGGTGGAAGCAACTGCTCAAAGTGCTGGGGATTATGATTGCCGTGGCGCTGCTTATTATAGTGGTCGGATTTGGATTGCTGGTGGGCTTTTGCGCATTGGGAGGAAGGTAGTCGTGGCAAACGTCATTGACTCCATAAAAGGCCGCTTTCACGCCGATTTGGTGGCCAACCCGATGACGCACGGTTGGGTGCTGAATCTGTATCGTGGCGGCGAACGTTATCCGCAGCGAGTGTGCGATTATTTTCAAAGTGATTTCGCCCCGACGAAGGAGTTGGCCGCTCAACTCCGGCAACACGCTGCGGAAGAGGACAAGCATGTGCATCTGTTTTCCCACGCATTGAACTCAATCGAACAGCCGATCGTGGAGGTGGAATTGGGAGATGTTTTCAACGAAGTGATTCGTTCGTTTACACCGGGCACATTTCACATCGTGGAAAGCGATTCGCCGGATGAGCGCCGGCGCAAGCTGGCGAATTTCCTGGCGCATGCGCATCACCTCGAGAAGCGCGTGGCGAAGTCGTTCGCTTACCACATTGACGTCTGCGAACGCACCGGCAAGCACGAGATTGCCGATTTAGTCGCACGCGCCAAGCACGATGAAGATGGCCATGTCCGTTACACTCGCGAGACGGTGTTCGACTTGCTGACGCGCCGCGAGGCGGAGGCGGTGATGGCCGTGCATCGCCGGGCGGAGGCGCGCGCGAACCTCGTGTTTTCACAACGGCAGGTGCGGGAATTTTTGGCGCGTTTCGGCGAGGTGACTCCCAAACATCGCCGGTGGCTATTTCAAATCTGCGCAACGATCATGGAAATGGCGGGAAGTTATGCTTGAGACCAAGACGCCATTCTCCCCGCCTTTGGCAAACGGATTGGAAAAGCTCCGCGAACGATTGCTGGCGATGGACGAGTCCGCCGCCGCGGAATTTTTCCATCCGCAGGATTGTGCGCGTCTGCTCAAGACAACGGTCAGTCTCTGTCCGGCTTGTCTCGCGCATGTGCCGGCGCTGGTTTTCACGCGCGGCGGACGGGTGTTTCTGCGCAAACAGTGCGAGCAACACGGATTTTCGGAGGCGTTGCTCGAAAGTGACGAGAGCTTTTATCATCTTTCCAACAAGGATCGTTGGGGACGCCGCTTCGCCGCGGACAAGGTGATGGATTTTCCCGCGTTCGCGGGCGGGTGCTGCGGAACTGGGAATGAAGAAATTTCAAGCGACCAGGATTTTACGGATCAAATGGGCAATAAATCCTGCACGATCCTCGTTGAGGTCACGAACGCGTGCAATCTCGCTTGTCCCGTTTGTTACAGCGACGCGAAGGGCGACCGCAAAATGCCGCTGGCGACGTTCAAAGAATATTTGCTCAAGCTCATCGAACAAAAAGGCCAGCTTGATTCCGTGCAACTCACGGGCGGCGAGGCGGTGTTGCATCCGGAATTCTGGGAGATGGTTGCGTTTCTCCATGGCGAGCGCGTGAAGAAGATTTATCTCCCGACGAATGGCATCGTATTTGCCGATGCGGCGGTCGCGGCCCGATTGGCGCCGTTCCAGGATAAGCTCATGGTGCTTTTGCAATTCGACGGGCAGCAGGCGGCCACCAACCGTCAGATGCGCGATGCCAACACGACCCGTGTGCGCGAGCAGGTGCTGGAAAACCTGGCCCGGCTCGGCATTCACACGCAGTTGACCATGACCATCACGCTTGGCGTTAATGATCACGAAATCGGCTGGGTGGTGGAAACGGGATTGCGCCACGCCAATGTGAAAGTGGTCGCCTTGCAGCCGGTCACTTATTCGGGCCGTTACGAACTCGGGCAGGAACCGCTGCGGCGCATGACACTTTCGGACTGCGTGAAGGCGGTCGTCGCGCAGGTCCGCCAACGATCCAAGCCGGAGGATTTCAAGCCGATCCCGTGCAGTCATCCGAACTGCGGCTGGATTACGCTGTTTGTGCAACGGTTTGGTTTGACGGCGAACATTGCGCGGCACATCGATCTCAACCAGGCGATGAACCAGGTTTCCAACCGCACTTTGCTAAACTCGAATGAACTGCGTTCGGTGGTCGGCACCAAGGAAAGCGATTTACTCAGCCGCGCGGGCGCCTGGATGGGGCGCAAACTGATTCGTTCCACGGATATTTTTGCCGTCGCCATCAAGCCGTTCATGGACCGGTTCAACTATGATCAGGACCGAATTTCCGCCTGCTGTCATCATTTGCTGGATACGAAAGGGAATCCCGTTTCCTTTTGTGAATACAATGCGCGCGTGCGCCAGCGCGATTCGTGGGATGCATATCCGATGCTGAAAAATCGGAACGAAACCAGGGCATGACCGCCGTCATTCAACTGTTTGTTTTGATGGGGGTTTTTTCGGTGGTGGAAAATTGCTGGCCGTCGTCGAACGCGCACCGATGGTGGCGGCGTCCACTGCTCGTTGATTTGTGCAGTTGGATGATTCATCCGTTGTCGATCGGTCTGGGAATCGCCCTGGCCAGCGCGTTGACGAACGCGCTCGTGGCGAGGCTTCCTGCGCAAGGTCTGTGGCTGGAGATTTCAACCTTTCGCGCAGGGCTGGCCGGAAAACCTGCGTGGATTCAAATCACATTGGCTTTTCTGGTCGCGGATTTTCTCTCGTATTGGATTCACCGCGCCTATCATCGTTTTCCGCTGCTGTGGGCTTTTCATGTGGTGCATCACACCAGTGAAGAGTTGGATTGGCTTTCGACTTCAAGGCTTCACCCGGTCAGCCAGGCGTTGGATTCGGCCGTGGTTGGCGTGGTTCTTTTGTTAATCGGACTTCCGGTCACGGCTGTGGTGGCCGCCAACATACTCATCGGAGCTGGGGCGTTGCTGGTGCACGCGAATGTGCGCTGGACCTTCGGTCCGCTGCAGTACCTGCTCGTCTCGCCGCTGTTTCATCAGTGGCACCATGCCCACGCGGAGGGCGAGCATGGGCATGAGATTGGGAACTTTGGCGCGGTGTTGAGTATTTGGGACCAGTTGTTTGGCACGTGGTCATTGCCGGTCTTGCGTCGTCCGACGCGCTTCGGGGTTCCGGATGGGCCGCCCGCCACCCTTTTGAATCTGGCGTTGCATCCCATGCGTGTTTGCATTCGTTTTATATCGGGTTGGTTTGGTTCGTGACGCGGCGGGTTGGCATGCGATTCGGAAGAGTCGGAAAATTTCCTGGTAATACGACTTTCGGGAGCTTGACCCGAGCAGTTCAAAAAGTCCAATCTAGCAAACGGTTCTGGATTTTTTTGATCAATTCTTTGAAGAACCACCGCAAAACAAAATTTCTGGTCGGGCCGGCTCTGCGAGGCGGCCGCGACTTGAGATTTTCCAAAACCCCACACCCCTATTATGCCTACTGATTCCGTTTCCCCTCCCGGCCCGGGCGCAACGTCCACGAGTGTGACCCAGGTCATGACCAAATACCGCTGGGTAATTTGCGGTCTGTTGTTTTTCTCAACGACCATCAACTACCTGGACCGGCAGGTGATCAGCTATCTGAAGGAGTTTTTCTGCACGCCGATCGAGAAGGGTGGCTTCGGCTGGAGTAACACGGACTTCGGGCATCTCACGGCGGCGTTCACGGCATTTTATGCGGGCATGACGGTTTTGTCCGGATGGGTGATTGACAAGATTGGGACCAAGATGGGATTGGCTCTCTCGCTCATTGTTTGGTCTATCTGCGGCATTCTCAACGCGTTTGTGGGGAGCCTCGTGACGATGCATATCCTGATCCGCAGCGCCTTCGGCATCGGTGAGGGTGGCAATTTTCCAGCTTCCATCAAAACTGTGGCCGAGTGGTTCCCGAAGCGCGAGCGGGCTTTGGCGACGGGAATATTTAATAGCGGTTCAAATTCGGGCGCGATGGTGGCGGCGCTTTTCGTTCCGTGGTGCATGACCTATTTCGGCGACCAGAAGGGATGGAAGATGGCGTTTATCATTACGGGCTTCGCGGGTTTTATCTGGCTGATTTTCTGGTTCTGGCTTTATGACACGCCGGGCGAACAGAAGCGGCTTTCCAAAGCGGAATACGATTACATCCAGGTGGATGAGGAAGTTAAAACTGTTCAGGGCGCTGCCGTGGACAAGGCGAAGGTTCCGTGGTTAAAACTTCTGGGTTATCGCCAGACCTGGGCTTTCTTCTTTGGCAAATTCATGACCGACGGCGTGTGGTGGTTCTACCTTTTCTGGCTGCCGGATTATTTGAAGAAACAATTTGGAATGAGCAAGGAACAAGTCATGTTGCCAACCTTCACGGTGTACGGCATCGCGATCATCGGCAGCGTTTACGGAGGCAGCATCCCGATGACGTTCATGAAAAGGGGCTGGCAGGTATACCGGGCGCGCATGACCGCCATGTTGATTATTGCCGTGGCGCCATTGACGGTTCTTTCCACGCAATACTTTGGCAACGTGGATGTTTTTGGAAAAATGGCCGCCGTGCTGGCGGTCGCCACCATTTGCGTGGGCGCAGCCGCGCACCAAGCGTGGTCGGCAAATCTCTTTACCACGGTTTCCGATATGTTCCCGAAAAAAGCTGTGGGTTCCGTCACTGGCATTGGCGCTATGGCAGGAGGATTGGGCGGCGTGATTGTCCAATTGCTGGCCGGTTTCCTGACCGACACTTTCAAGCAAACGCCGAAAACTGCGTATCTCATTATGTTTATCGTTTGTTCGCTAAGCTATTTAACAGCCTGGGGCATCATGAAAGCTCTCGTTCCGCGGCATAAACCAATTACTGACATTTAATCACCGATGAGCCAGCAAGTTTATTTGGGAGTCGATCTCGGCGCGGAAAGCGGCCGGGTCATCGCCGGTCTTTGGGACGGCAAGAAAATGCAGTTGGAGGAGATGCACCGCTTTCCCAATGGCGGCATCACCATTAATGACACGCTTCGATGGAACACGCTCGGGCTGTGGGGGGAAATCCAAAATGGACTGACCGCAGCGGCGAAAAAATTCGGCAAGTCGGTTGTGTCGGTCGGCGTGGATACGTGGGGCGTGGATTTCGCGTTGCTCTCCAAGAGCGGTGAACTGCTCGGCCTGCCGTATCACTATCGCGACGCCCGCACGCGCGGCATGTTGCAGAAAGTGTTCGCCCATGTGTCGCGCGAAGAGATTTTTGCCGCCACAGGCTTGCAGTTCATGGAAATCAACACGCTGTATCAATTGCTCGCGCTCCAAAAGAACAGCCCGGAGTTGTTGGCCGCGGCGGAGACGTTCCTGATGATGCCGGATTTTCTAAATTTTTGTTTGTCCGGCGCACGCGTGAGTGAGTTCACGATTGCCACCACCAGCCAATGCGTGAACCCGAAAAAGCGCGCGTGGGCCACGGACCTTCTCCAGAAACTCGGGCTGCCCACAAAAATTTTCCCGGACATCGTGCCGCCCGGCACGCGTATTGGGCAATTACGCCAGGGGCTTGGCGAGCGCACCGGATTGGGGCAAATAGCGGTCGTGGCTCCCGCCGCGCATGACACCGGCTCCGCCGTCGCGGGCGTTCCGACGAGAAACACCGGCAAACCGAACTGGGCATATCTCAGTTCCGGAACGTGGTCACTGCTGGGAGTGGAAGTGCAGGACGCATTGCTCTCGCCGCGCGCGCTGGAGCTTAATGTCACCAATGAAGGCGGCATTGACGGCACTTATCGTTTGTTGAAAAACATCATGGGCCTGTGGCTGGTGCAAGGCTGCCGCCGCTCGTTCATTGAAAAAGGAAAGGAATTTTCCTACGAACAGCTTGCCGAGATGGCGTCCGAAGCGCCGGCGTTTCGTTCGTTCGTCAATCCGGACGATGATCGCTTCTTGAATCCTACCGACATGCCGAAAGCGATACAGGATTTTTGCCGCGAAACCGGCCAGCCCATTCCGGAGACGGAAGGGCAGTTGGTGCGTTGCGTTTATGAAAGCCTGGCGCTCACTTACGCCAAGGTGCTCGACGGAATGGAAGAATTGACCGGAACTAAAATTGAGGTCGTGCATATCGTCGGCGGCGGGTCGCGCAACAAAGTATTAAACAGTTTCGCCGCGAACGCGTGTGGCCGGCCGGTGGTGAGCGGTCCGGTGGAGGCGACGGTTTTCGGCAACTTGCTGGTCCAGGCGCGTTCGCACGGGGAAATTCATTCGCTCTCGGACATTCGCGCCGCGGTGCGTGAATCCAGCGAAGTTGTGCAATTCGACCCGGATAATTCCGCCGCGTGGAAAGACGCGCGGGGGCGATTTGGGGAGTTGTGCAAGCAGAAGTGAATCGGTTCCGGTGCTCTTGGCGGCACCGTTGGAGCGCGCGAGACCGTATGATCCATTGAAACGCACGGGCGGGACGCCCGTGCCACTATGCAAACTGCATTGACTGCACCGCTTCGTGCATTCAGATTCTTAGCTGTATGAAAGCCGCCGTGCAAAAGGTCAGTGCAAGTCCTTCCATTCGTCATTCGTCATTCGTTTTTGGCAAATCACCAGTTCCTACCGTGGACGCCGTGATGGTCGAAGAACGCGCCGCCGCGTTCACCAAGCGCAGTATCAAGACCAGCGCGAAGCTCGCCGGTCTGAAAATGGCCGTGAGCATGATGGATCTCACCACGCTCGAAGGCAAAGACACGCCCGGCAAAGTCGCTTATCTGTGCCGCAAGGCCCTGCAGCCGGGCGAGGCGAAATACGCGGTGCCGAGTTGCGCGGCGGTTTGCGTGTATCCGAACATGGTGAAATACGCGCGAAAATTTCTGGGCGAAAATTCCCGCGTGCACGTGGCTTCCGTGGCCACCGGTTTTCCGAGCGGGCAATATCCGCTGCGCACGAAGCTCGAAGAAGTGCGGCGTGCCGTCGCTGATGGCTCGGATGAAATTGATATGGTCATCGACCGTTGCGCTTTTTTGGATGGCGATTATGCGAAGGTGTTCGATGAAATCGCCGCCACCAAGGAAGCCTGCGGTGCGGCGCATCTGAAAGTGATTCTCGAAACCGGTGAACTGGTCACTTACGACAATGTCCGTCTCGCGAGCCAGATTGCGATGGAAGCCGGCGGAGATTTTATCAAAACCAGCACGGGCAAAGTGAATCCCGCCGCGACGATTCCGGTCACGCTCGTCATGCTGGAGGCGATTCGCGATTACTTTTTCGCGACGGGCATTCGCATCGGTATGAAACCCGCCGGCGGAATTCGCAATTCCAAAATGGCGCTCGCGTATCTCGTGATGGTCAAGGAAACGCTGGGCGACGATTGGCTGACGCCTGATTTGTTTCGTTTCGGCGCCAGCACGCTGGTCAATGACGTGATGATGCAAATCGCCAAGACGGTGGATGGGAATTACCAGGGGGCGGATTATTTTTCTTTGCCATGAAATTTTCTACCGCAAGGCGTGGATTATTCGCAACGGCGTCAGCATCGCTGCGCTCGCTGACGCTGAAGTTTGGGCAAAGCGGCAGCTTTGCCCTACCGGGGTTGATGGCGGCACTAATGGGCTTGTTTACGTTCACCAGCTTTTCGGCGGACACTAACGCTCTCGCCAAACCTCAGGATGTCCAGCGCATTGTTTTTCTTGGCGACAGCATCACTTACGCGGGTGAGTATGTGGATGATATTGAAGCCTATCAAGCCACGCGCTTTCCCCACCAGCGCTTTGAATTCATCAATGTTGGTCTTTCGAGCGAAACGGTTTCAGGCCTGAGCGAACCAAGCGAGAAGAATCCGCGCCCGGATTTGCACGAACGCCTCGGCCGCATTCTCGAAAAG
>Ga0193718_1000242_pt1 | contig 12972 bp, 4 predicted proteins | sample U2a1metaG_FD_144918 | JGI IMG/M metagenome (GOLD analysis project Ga0193718, IMG submission 144918) | Soil microbial communities from a riparian zone of the East river system, Colorado, United States - U2a1 | ecosystem: Environmental > Terrestrial > Soil > Riparian zone | place: USA: East River... | reverse complement strand
GCACAAGGACCAGCCTGGAGCTATTGGAAATCGAATGACCAACCTACCGAAATCACCGGCCAATGGAATGTGAAATTCGTCGAAGGCGGCCCCAATCTGCCCGCGGATTTCCAGCTCTCCAAACTCGCCTCGTGGACAACTTCTCCCGACACGAATGCGCAAACATTCGCCGGTACCGCGAAATATGAAACCACGTTTGATGCGCCGGAGGCCGCTGGAAAAAGTTTTGAACTCAATCTGGGTGACGTTCGCCAAAGTGCGCGCGTGAAATTTAACGGCAAGGATTACGGCACGCTCGTCACGCCGCCGTTCCGCGTCCTGGTGGATAATCTGAAGCCGACGGGCAATCATCTCGAAGTGGAAGTCACCAGCGTCGCCGCCAATCGCATCCGTGACCTCGACCGCCGCGGCGTGCAGTGGAAAATCTTCAAGGACATCAACATCGTGAACGTGAATTACCGTCCGTTCGACGCCTCGGATTGGCCACTCACCGATTGCGGCCTGCTCGGTCCCGTGACACTGACGCGCCAATAAGGGTCAAGGTTTGTCGGCCGAGGCAGAGCCATTTGGATAATGTTTATCGAACCATTGGCGCACTTCGGCATCGAGCGCCTTCAAATCAGGCCGCGTGTTCGCGATGGCAACTGACTCAGCCCATTCCTTTTGCAGGTCGCCCAACTCCACCTTCGAGCCCACGCGCACGTAAATTGGCAATTGATACAGTTCCGATTTGACCGTGATGGTTTGGCCGCCATCGACAATTTTTCCAGTCCACGCATAACGCCATTTCGCATTCGCCGGCAAATAAATTTCCTGTTCGCGCTGGTTTCGTCTCCAAACCGGTGAGACCAAAATGTCCGGGCCATAAAGATACGTCCACCAGTTCGACCACGCCGCAGGAGCGGCCGGTTCCACCAAAAACAATGGCCGCACGATCGGCAAACCGGTTTCATGCGCGATTTTAGCCTGTGCAAAACTGTAATCCGCCAGTCGCGCATGCAGGCGCGCGTAGAGCCGCCAGATGGCGATCAGGTCGGCATCGTAACGCGCCGGGTAATGATAATTCCAGAAAGCCACATTTCTCGTCGGCCCGACTTCCATGATGGGAGTGAAGCAACTGAATCCAAGCCAGCGTCCCACCACTTCCGTGTCCATGGATTGGCCGCTATAACCGCCTGTATCCGAACCCCAATTCGGGTAGCCCATCACCGCGGCCCTTTGCACGCCGATGATTTCAGCGCGCAAACCGTATTCGGTCCCGCCAACATCGCCGCCCCAGAAAATGCCGTAGGCCGAACTGCCGGTATAGGCCGCGCGCGGCATCGCAAAAAAATCGTCACCTCGATATCCCTTGGCGACGTCGTAGGTCGCTTTCACATACATCGGCGGATAGGCATTGCGATTTTCGCGAATGCTGCGTCCGTCAAAAACCTTGTAAGGACCGCTTTCCGGAATTTCCTCCTCGGCGCGGTCCAGCTTGAAACCTGCGACCCCCAGTTTCAAAAGTTTCGCGACGCCGCCCTGCCAGTATTTTCGCGCGTCAGGATTAGTGAAATCCACCATGGGATAATTATTCTCGCCTCCATGCCCCATCTGCCCGGGAAGCTCATAACCCTTTTTCAGGGCATTGGTCATCATTTGCCCCTGAAAAAACGGAGCGATCCACATCACGGTGTGAACGTTTTGTTCCGTGAGCCATTTCACCGATTCGGCCGAGTTGAAGGGGCCGGTCACGGGGGTGCCGTCGTAATACGTTTTGCGCTGGGTATTTTCGTCACGCCAGCGCCAGGGCGCATACATCCACCTGGGCGGCAAAAACGGCGGGCCGGCATCCAGCGCATGAGCAGTCACGAGCGCAACCGGATTATCGGCGCTATAAATTTTGAACCGCAACGCGGGCCCCTCAAAGGCTATCTTCACATGCTCCGAATCGTCCGCGCAAAAATCAAAAAACCCCGGCCAGTTGCCCTGGACAAATATGGCATAGTTGCGCGATGAAATATAAAACGGCGCATAGACCGAGGTCGTCGGCTTCAAAATCATGTCCACTTTTTGCCCGCGCAAATTCAAAGTTCCGCTGACCTCCGGCGACCACGACGCCGTCTGCGGTCCATCCACCACGCGCTCCATGAGGCCGGTAAAATATTCGTCTTTGGCCGCAGTCACCGACACACCCCACTTGAGAATCCCCGCATCCGGCTCGGCAATGAGGCTCAAGTCGAAATTGCTTCCATTCGCCTTGATGGAAAAAGTCACCACTCGGCCGTCCCGCATCGTAACCTGCGAACGAACTGAGCCATCTGAGGTTTTCGAAATGGTCAAAGGCGGCAGAACCTGCTGTCCCGCTGCGGTCTCGTAATAAAAACCGGTCAGGCTGGCAGAAATGGCTGCTTCACTCCGCATGGCGGAGGCATCAGGCGCGGCGCTCGCCGCGTTGCCGGCGACCAATACGATGGCGGCCACAGAAGACAACAAACGCTGGGTTATTGCACGTGCAGTTTTCAAATTTTAGCCTATATCAGACAACCAGCCGGCGTATCCATTCGGCGAGTCGTGCCGAAATGTAGCTATAGCCGCTCAAAATCGCATCAGATGTTTGTCTGATGGCATGTCGTTGCGTTTTAAATTCTAATCCTCCGAACATCAACCCCCTTGTTTCCATTCGCGTGAACTTAAAGAACGCCGCCATTTTTGCGACACTTTTCCTCGCTGCGCTGGGATTCAGAGAATTGTGCCTCGCACAAACCGCGCCAACGTTTCGTCCGGAGCTAATGTACCAATCGCGCGGCAATTTTGAAAATAATATCGCCCGACCGTTGCGATATTGGCCCATCGGAACGGATTTCGTCATCACCAACGGCGCTGAATTCTTCAACCGGCCGCTTTACTGCCCGAATTCCAGCTTCCGCATCGACGGCGGCGACAAGCCGGAATTCTCGTTCTATCTGCCCGGCCGTGGCGGAAATTTGCGGTTGGGAATCAAAACTCCCGCCGGCACAAAATGGCTAAACGACGCGCAATCCATTGTAACGCGCTACCGTCCCGGTTCGTTGCTTTATGAAATCCGCGATCCGCTTCTCGGCAAAGGCGCATTGAATCTGGCCGTCCTTCCGCTGGCGCGTAACAAAGGTTTGGTGGCACAGGTGGAATTGCGCGGCGCGGCGGCGGATTTAATTTGGGCGTACGGCGGGTGCAACGGCGTTCGCGGCGCACGCGATGGCGACATCGGCTGCGAACGCCAGCCCGTGTCCGAATTTTTCCAGATGCAGCCAGAGCAATGCCGTGGAAATACATTCTCCATTTCGTCGAACACCTTCACGCTCCACAGCAGTAAACCCAACATTGCCGGCCTTATGCCGGTCGGCGCGAAATTATTCGTGGCCGACGCCGCTCAGTGGAATTCGCCGGAGACCTTGACGGCCTCCACCGCGCCGGAAGCGGAATTGCCAATCATCGTCGGACAAGTTGCCATGCGCGCCGAACAACCGTTATATCTGGCTCTTGAACAGTTGTCGCGCGACGGCCGGGAGGAGCTGCCGGTTTATCGTGAGGTCAGCAAGAACCATTCTACCGAACCCGCCACGAACGCTGCCGCCATTTCAATGCTTGATGTCTCAATCCTGCCAGCACATTTTGCCGAGGCCGAGGGATATCGCCGATCAATCGCCGGTCGGGTCACCGTCGAGACGCCAGATACCTTCATCAATGCCGCGGCATCCGCGCTGTGTGTCGCCGCGGACGCGGTTTGGGATGAGAAACAGCAATCCTTCATGCACGGTGCGGTCGCGTGGCGCACGCGTTTGCTCGGCTGGCGGGGCCAATACGCAGGGGACGCTCTCGGCTGGCACGAGCGCACCGCGGCGCATTTCGCGGGCTTCGCCAAACAGCAGAACACCAGCCCAATCCCTGAAACCATTCCGCCCGCCGACGAACAATTCAACCTCGCCCGCAGCGAAGCCGCGATTCACTCCAACGGCGACCTTTCGAAAAATCATTACGACATGAACCTCGTGGCGGTGGACGCTTTTTTCCGCCACCTGCTCTGGACCGGCGACCTCGCTTATGCGCGCCAGATGTGGCCGGTGATTGAACGGCATCTTGCGTGGGAGCACAGATTATTCCGGCGTGAGTTTGGACCGGATAAATTGCCGCTGTATGAAGCGTATGCCGCGATTTGGGCCAGTGACGACTTGAACTACAATGGCGGTGGGACGACGCACGCCAGCGCTTATAATTATTTTGCGAACGCCATGGCCGCGCGCGTCGCCACCCTGCTTGGCAAGGACCCGGCCATTTACAAACGCGAGGCCGATTTAATTTTGCGCGGCATGAACAAATATCTGTGGCTGTCCGACGACGGAACTTTCGCCGAGAGCAAAGATCTGCTCGGTCTGCAACTCGTGCATCCCAATGCCGGCCTGTGGACGTTTTATCACACGATTGATTCCGAGGTGCCCACGTCGCAACAAGCCTGGCAAATGTCGCGCTGGATTGATGCGCACCTCGCCCACATCCCGATTCGCGGCGCGAATGTGCCGAATGAAAATCTTTTTACGCTGCCCGAAACCAGTTGGATGCCCTATCAATGGTCGCTTAACAACGTGGTCATGGCCGAAGCCGCGCACGCCTCCCTGGCCTTCTGGCAGGCGAATCGGCCGGAAACAGCGTTCCAACTTTTCAAAGGCGAACTCCTCGATTCGATGTTCCTCGGGCTATGCCCCGGAAATGTCGGCGCCATGACTTCGCACGACATGGCGCGCGGCGAGGCGCAACGTGATTTCGCCGACGCCATCGGCGTGAATTCCCGGGCGCTCATCGAAGGTCTTTTCGGCGTGAGACCGGACGCGCTCGCCGGCGAACTAAAAATTGTTCCCGGCTTTCCGGACACTTGGAATTTTGCAAGAATTCATCATCCCGATTTCAATTTCGAATTCCGTCGCGACGGCTTGAAGGAAACGTATTTCGTTCAGTCAAAATTCCCCAAGCCGATGAACTTAAATTTGCAGATTTGCGCCCGGCGCACCAAGCCGGAAATCACCGTCAACGGAAAAACCGTGAAATGGACCTGGATGGAAAATTCGCTCGGTGTCCGGCGGATTGCCATCCAGAGCCCGGCGGCGGAAACCTTTGAAGTCGTCGTGAACTGGAAAGGAGCAATTGCGCAGCCACAACATGGGCCGGAAGCCGCCCCGACCACATTTAAAACCATCGAGGCTTACGAGTGGAATCGAAAAATCTCCGCCACCGAAAAATTGGAACCCGTCAATCTTGCGCCTTTTTTCAACGATAAGGTCACTCAAATTTTCCGTAATGAATATCGCACACCGCGTTCACCGTTCGCGTCGCTGGCCGTGCCCAAACAGGGGATCGGCGGCTGGTGCGAACCGAATGCCAGCTTTGACGTGGACGACTCCGGCCTGCGCGCGCTGGCCGCGCAAAATGCGGGAAAAATACTTTTGCCTGATGGCATTTCACTGGCGACGCCCGGAGAAAATGGCGCGAATAATATTATTTTCACCTCGCAATGGAACAATTATCCGCGGGAAGTTTCCGTTCCGCTCACCGGGAAATCGTCACACGCATTTTTGCTGATGGCCGGTTCCACCAGCGCGATGCAAAGCCGTTTTGACAATGGCGAAATCCTGATTACCTACGCGGACGGTTCGACAAACCGTCTCGCGTTGAACAATCCCGTGAACTGGTGGCCGATCGACCAGGATTATTTCGTGGATGATTACGCGTTTCGCCGAGATGAACCGCTTCCGCCGCGCGTGGATTTGCGGACCGGAAAAATCCGGCTTCTCGACGCGGCCACCTTCAAAGGCAAAGGCGGAAAAGTTCCCGGCGGGGCGGCGACAATTTTGGAGCTGCCGCTCGACCCTGCAAAAGAATTGAAATCCCTGACCGTTCGCGCGCTGGCGAATGAAGTTGTCATCGGCCTGATGAGCGTGACGCTCGCACGGTAAACAGCTCATTACTTTTGAAAAGTATTGGCTGCCTCACCAGTTTTGGTGAGGCGCTAAACCTTGTTTTTGCGGGCGTCGGTCGTCATAGTTGAAACCATGGTCCGCCACGAAATCGCAACGATGTTCGCACTGATTTCGGCTGGGCTGGTTCGGTTTGCTGCGTTGATAATTTTGTTGGGGACCACGTTTTCTGTCTGCGGTTCCGAGTTCTCGGAAGAATATCTCACCGACGTGTGGACCGCCGACGACGGCTTGCCGGACAGTTCCGTCACTGCCATTGCTCAAACTCCCGACGGCTATTTGTGGGTGGGCACTTACAATGGTTTGGTGCGGTTCGACGGTGTGCGGTTTGTAACGTTCGACCCGGCGAACACCCCGGCGTTGGCCCATGCGCGCGTGCGAAAACTTTCCGTCGATGAGCAGGGAACGCTTTGGGTCAATACCTTTGACGGCTCGATGACCGCTTTGCGGAACGGAACATTTTCGCGCGAATGGAATCGCGAAGAAACTCTGGACCCGGATGCGATGCTCCTGTTGTCGGCATCGAATCAAGTCACGTTTTTGTTGCATCACGGATCGCTGCGGCGCAAGGCGTTGTCCCCTCCGGCGGAGACGGGCTGGGAAGATCTTTATCCGACCAACCGGAGTGTCGGCGGGCTTTGCCTCGCCGATGGCACGGGCACGATCTGGTATCGCGGTTCCGACAAACACTTGTCGCGCGTCACAGCAAACGGCTTCGCAGCTTTGCCGCCGAGCGCAGGCCTGGCTGACAGCCAGGTCAATTGCATGACCACGGACCCGGAAGGCCGCTTGTGGGTCGGCACCGATAAGGGAATCGCGATGTGGAATGGAACCCGGTTCCAGATTGCGACACCCACGAACGCAGAACTCGCGGGCGATGTTTCGTTCCTTTCCGTGGCTGAAGATGGCCGCTTGTGGGCGAGCATGGGCGGGCGTGTGCGCGAGGCGATTGGCCGCCAATGGATCGTCGAGGCCGATTCGCTCAAAAATGTTTTTATCGGCAACTTGAGCCGGTCGGGAACGCACGCCGATCATCATGGCGGCGTTTGGCTCTATGATTATGCGCTCGGCTTGTGGCACGTCGCCGCGGATGGCCAGGTGCGGCACTTCGGTGCGCAGGAAAATTTTCCCGGCGAACGGGTGAATTGTCTCTTTGAAGATCATGAAGGCAATTGGTGGGCGGGCTTGGACGCCGGCGGATTGGTGCGCATCCGCGAGCGGCGTTTTCAAATCATTGACACCGGTGGACAACTTCCGGCAAAACCCGCCCGATCGGTTTGCGAAGAGACCAACAGCGCCCTCTGGATTGGAACACTCGGCGACGGACTGGCCCGATGGCAGGCGGGCGGCTTGACCAACCTCATCATGCCCGGTGGCACCGGCAAAGGATTTGTCTTCTGCGTTTGCCCGGATTCCGCCGGAAGATTGTGGGCCAGCGCCGGCGAAGAAGATTTGTATGTCCGTGAAGGCCAGGCGTTCAATCGCGTCAAACCCATTGTCCACGGGGTTAAAGTCATTTTCGCCGATGGAAAAAATCGCATCTGGGTCGGCACCAAGAGCGGCTTGTTTGTTGCCAACGATGTGTCGGCCCCTGATTTCAGGCCGTATGAAGGAATCGGCCGGCGCGACGTGCGGGCTTTGTCGGCGGATGGTCTCGGCAACGTGTGGGCGGGGACTGAAGACGGCGGCCTGTTCCGGATCGCGGGCGAAACTATCGAAACGTTTCGTCCCACCGACAGTAAAAATTCGCAGGCCATCTGGTCGCTGCTCGCTGAGGCGGACGGAACGGTATGGGCCGGGACTTTCCGCGGCGGCTTGCTGCGCCTGCGCGATGGCAAATTCACGCGCTTCAGCATCAATGAAGGGATGCCGGACAACGTCATCTGCCAGATCCTCCCTGATGACGCCGGCAATTTGTGGCTTGGGTCGCACCGCGGAATTCTTCAGGTCGCAAAATCGGATTTGAATCATTTTGCGCGCGGCGAAACCAACGCCATCAATGTCGCCGAGTTCGGGCGGTCGGATGGTCTGCCGTCGCTCGAATGCTCCGGCAGTTACCAACCCGCCGCCTGGCGCAGTCACGACGGCCGGTTGTGGTTCACCACCGTCAAAGGCGCGGTCTCCGTCCAGCCCCAGGAAATCCGGCCCAACCGCCTGCCGCCGCCGGTGGTGATTGAAGAAATATTCGTGGACGGCACAGACCTGGACGCGGCCGGCAGTGCGGAAGGCAAACCGGTTTCCATCAACAGAGGCGGAAGTGCGACGCTCAACCGAAATAAAGCCTTCCTCGAAGTGTCGCCGGGAAAACATCAACTTGAATTCCGTTACACAGGGCTGAGCTTCGTCGCGCCTGACCGCGTGCAATTTCGCTACCGACTGGAAGGCGCCGATCCCGATTGGATCGAGGCCGGCAAGCCGCGCACAGTGCAATATAATCTGCTGCCGGCCGGCACTTACCAATTCCGCGTGATTGCGTGCAACAGCGACGGCATCTGGAACCTCAAAGGCGCCAGCTTGCAATTGCATATTCTGCCGCACTTTTATGAGACCTGGTGGTTTAGGGTGCTTGCGGGAATGACCATTCTGGCAACCGTTGCTTTCGCCATCCGGAACATCAGCCTGCGGCGGTTGCGTTGGCGCATGCAGCAGTTGGAACGGCAGCACGCCGTGGAACGCGAACGCGCGCGCATCGCGCGAGACATCCACGATGACCTGGGCGCGAGCCTGAACTTGATCGCCGTGCTGGGCGACCTCGCCAAGAAAGAAAAGACCGATGAACGCATCGAAAAAATGTCCACCACGGCCCGGCAGGCGGTGACTTCGCTCGACGAAATTGTTTGGGCGGTCAATCCTCGCAACGACACCCTTGCGCACCTGGTGGATTACGCGGGCCAGTATGCCACCGGTTATTTGCGTTCGGCGGGGATTCGCTGCCTGCTCGATGTCCCGGAAGAAATGCCGGCGAGCGAAGTGGCCTCCGACGTCCGCCACAACCTGTTTCTCGTCATCAAGGAAGGTCTGCAAAACATCGTCAAACATTCGGGCGCGACTGAGGTCTGGCTGCGAGTCAGCACCAGCGCGAAAACATTGCGCGTGGTTATCGAGGACAATGGCCGCGGATTTGAGAACGGAGCAGCAGACCCGGGGGCGAACGGCTTGCGCAACATGCGCGATCGGGTGATTGAAATCGGCGGCGAATGCCGGGTTCAAAGCCGCGTGGGCGCCGGCACCACCATCAATATCGAACTCCCTTGGCCCGCCAACGGGCACTAACCGCTCTAGACATAGAATATTAGCCGGAGCCATGCAGTTGGCTTTGGGGAGCGCACGCGTCTCGCGTGCGCTCCCCAAAGCCAACTGCATGGCTCCGGCTTAGTCATCCCGAACCGTCGCGACTCCTTTCGCCGAAGTCTCGCCAACGGTCATTAACCACCTAGTATCTTTATCCGATGACTCAATGGGCCACTTTGAACTATTCTTGAAACACAACTCGCAGGATGAGCATCAAGATTTCCATCGTCGAAGATCAGAATGAAATGCGCGAGAGCCTCGTGGCCTGGCTGGGGGATGCGCCCGGCCTGCGTTGTGTGGGCGCGCATGCCACCGGCGAGGAGGCGTTGAAAAGAATCCCCGAGGAAAATCCCGACGTCGTGTTGATGGATATCAACCTGACCGGCATGAACGGCATCCAATGCGTGGCCCGGCTCAAGGAATGCCTGCCCAAAACCCAGGTTTTGATGCTGACCACCTACGACGAGGGCGACATGATTTTTGATTCCTTGCGCGCCGGGGCGAACGGTTATCTGCTCAAGAACATGCCCCAGGCGGAATTGGTGGCAGCCGTGCAGCAGGTTCATGCCGGTGGCGCGCCCATGTCCCTTCATATTGCCCGGAAAGTGATTAACCACTTCCACCGGATCAACAAGCCCCTGCCGGAAGTGGCGCTCTTAACCAGCCGCGAACAGGAAATTTTGAAATTGCTGGCCAAAGGCTACATGTACAAAGAAATCGCCGACCAACTCGCGATCAGCATGAGCACCGTTCGCTCCCATGTTTGCGCCGTCTATGACAAGCTCCACGTCCATTCGCGCACCGAAGCGGCGAAGAAGCTGGCGGGAGAGTCGTAAAGGATTAGAAGCGGTTTCATAAGTCTCGCGGGGCGTTTTCGGTGTCTTTTGCCTGGACGCTTCGTTGCGCCTCAGTCACAGATCTCTGCGAATATGCTCCCTCGTCGCGCCTTGCGTCCTGGCAAAATCCACTCGAAACCGCCCGCCCCTGACTTATGAAACCGCTTCTAGCGTGGTGTTAAATAATTCCTTTACATAAATGTTTCGGCCCTACAGGCCTTGGCCCGTATGGATATACAAATCCTGGGCCTGCGCTCGCGCTGCTCGCTATAGCCCAGGCTATAACATTGCGGGCTTTCAGCCCTGGAATTATGAAAACAACTTGGCTAACACCACACTAGTGATCTTGCACGGATAGGCAACGCCGTGCGCAAGCCAGGCGGTCATCAGATTAACATCTGATATGATTCGCGTTAAAAATGGGCTTTAATCGAAGACTAAGCCAAATCCCGACCAATCATGAACCGCCCCAATGATTCTGAAGTGAGCCGCACAAACCAACCCAGACTCCGCAACATGATCATGAACATCCTCCCCATGAACCCTGAGCTCCCCCTCATCCGCCGTCGCTCAGAAGCTATGGCGGGACAGGCCCCAGCCCTCTCCCCCGATGGGGGCGAGGGTGACCGAAGTCGTGGGCTTTTCAAGGTTCAGGGGTTCAATGCGCGAATCTTTTGTAGTGGAATTCTCGCAAGACTTTCCCGCGTATGGCTTTGTGCCGTGATAACGATTTTAGGATCAGCAACGACTCGCGCTGGGAACATCGTCAAGGCGGATAACGCCAGCGCTTTAACGGACCCCGCCGCATGGGTGGGCGGAGCAGCTCCGACCGCTTCAGACATCGCCGTCTGGAATAACACAGTGCAAGTCAACAACACCAGCGCGCTGGGGGCGGACACCAACTGGGCTGGCATCCAAATCCTCGACCCGGCGCTGCCAATCACCATCAGCGCTGGAAACAAGCTGACGCTCGGGGCATCGGGCATCGACATGAGCCTGGCGACCAACAGCCTGACTCTGGCCAACACCGTGAGTAACGCGGTGGCACAGACGTGGAATGTGACTAACGGACAAACGCTGACGGTGTCGGGTGTGCTTTCCGGCCCGAGCACTGCATTTTTGACAAAGAACGGAAATGGCATTCTCGCTCTGGGCGCAGCCGATACCTATTCCGGCGGAACGGTGATCAACAGCGGCAGCGTAGTGCCCGGGAATGCCGGCAGTTTTGGGACGGGGACGGTCACGAATAACGGTGGGACTATCAATTTTTCAACTTTTCCGAGCGCAGGAGTCGTCAACAACGTATTTAACACGCCCGGATCGACCTTTTTGGATATGTCGAATCGAAACGCCTCGGTGGTTCTGGCTGGAGCGTTTTCGGGCGGCGGCACAATTTATATCACCAACGACACAGTCAGCGGTTCGACGCTCACGTTCGGCGGCAACGGCACAGGCGGTGGAAATATGTCCAGTTTCACGGGTTCAATAGTGGTTACCACGAACGATTCCGGCCTGCCCAGCGCCGGCACACTGCGCTATAACAACAGCAGCGCCAACAACAACGTAGGCAATGCAGCAATGAGTATCAATCTGGGAGACAACTCGACCGTTCTCTTAGGTAATCGCAATAACACCACTGTTTCCGTGGGCGAATTAAAGGGTGGCCCCGGCACCGTGGTTTCAGGATCTGTCAGCGGCACCGCTGGAACTTCAATTTGGAGCATCGGCGGCAAAAACACGAGCGTGACGTTCGCCGGCACATTCGCGAATAAATCAGCCACCGCCATCGTCGCACTGACCAAAGTCGGCACCGGCACATTTACTTTGACCGGCACGAACACTTTCACCGGGGCAATAAACATCAGCGCTGGCACATTGCAAATGGGCGATGGCGGCGCGGATGGCGTCCTGGGCGGCGGAGCCATTGCCAACGGCGCCGCCTTGATTTTCAACCGATCGGACGCCTATGCGGTTGGCAACAACATCAGCGGCGCCGGGGCCGTGACGGTTCAAGCGGGAGGCACCCAAACGTACACCGGCACGAATACTTCTTCAGGAACCACCATTATCAGCCAGGGCACTCTGGCCGTCGGTCCTTCGGGTTTGATGTCCTGTCCGATCTTCGTGGCCAACGGTTCAACCTTCGATGTTTCCCAGAATCCCACGTTCACGCTGAACCAGACCTTGTCCGGTTATGGCGCGATCACCGGATTGTTGACCGCGGTCGGAGGGGCCATCAGTCCTGGCGGGGCCGGCGCGGCAGGCGGAATCAATTTTTCAAATGGGGTTACGGAATCAGGCAACGTCAATCATGCGATGGAGTTGTCCAGCCCCGGCAGCACGAACGATTTGATCAATATTGCGGGTGACTTCACTGTCAGCGGCACAAATACCATAACCCTCAGCCATTTTGGCGGCGGACCAATACCCAGTGGGACTTATACCCTGGTGACCTATAGCGGTAATTTCAATGGCGGGCTGACAAATTTTGTCGTCAATGCACCCGGCGGAAACAGTGGCGTGCTCGCCAATCCGGCGAATCAAATCACCGTGACCGTGGCATCGGCTGGTCGCGGACCGACAGCTCTGACCTGGGTTGGAGATGGCGGAGCCAACCTTTGGGCAGTTGGCGTCAGCAATTGGGTTAACGGAGCAACACCTTTGGCATTTCAGACCGGTGATAGTGTGCGGTTCGATGGCACCGGGGCGGCAAATTCGACAGTGACGGTAAACGACGCCCTGCTGCCGGCTTCAGTAACGGTAAGCAACACCGCTTCCTATACCATCACGGGCCCGGGAAGTATCAACGATCAAAGCCCGTTGCTTAAGACCTCTTTGATCAAGACCAATGCCGGAAC
>Ga0193718_1000241_pt1 | contig 13016 bp, 11 predicted proteins | sample U2a1metaG_FD_144918 | JGI IMG/M metagenome (GOLD analysis project Ga0193718, IMG submission 144918) | Soil microbial communities from a riparian zone of the East river system, Colorado, United States - U2a1 | ecosystem: Environmental > Terrestrial > Soil > Riparian zone | place: USA: East River... | reverse complement strand
CACCACCTCATAGTGTCTTCGTTTCAACAAACGCGATAATATATCGGCGGTCGCCTGCAAACGATCCGTTTTATCGACCTGGATCACGAGGCGGTCGAGTTGGTGGTAATTCTTTTTTTCCGACTCTGCCTCCGCGGTTTGGTTTTGACTGTTGTCCCCCATTCCGCGGCTGCGCTGCGCCGCCAGTCGAAGGGCCTCCGCCGTGATCAAGTCCCTGTTCCTGTACCGGATGAGGCTGGTCTGAAGGGGCACATACACATCCATATTAAAATCGCGAATACCCAGCTTGCTGATGCTGGAGGTTGAAACGGCACGCTCGCGAAGCACGCCGACAATAGTCAACCAGTGTGGCCCTACTTTAATCGCCTTGCCAATCGGGTTTTCAATTGGGAAAAACTTGGTTTTGATGGAATGACCGATCACGCAGATCGGCGCACCGGACTTAAGCTGTTCCCCTCTGAACATAGTCCCCTCCTGCATCTGGAAGTCGTATATCTCAAAATAGGTCGGCTCGACCCCCACCAGTTTAGCCGACCGGCGCAAGCCATTGCGAATGACGTACGTGTCCAGAATGATCTCCGGACTGATCCTTTCCAGGTCGGGTATATTAGCTTGAATTCCCTGGACGTCGCGGATAGTCAGGCCGGGAGAGAATTTCTTCTTATCTTTTTTGCCAACTTTTTCTTCGATCTTTTCCTCTTTCTGCTCAACAATCGGCTTGATCACAATGTTGTTGACGCCAACGAGTTTAATTTGATTCAGGATCTCCTGCTGAGCCCCATTCCCGATCGCGAGCATGGCAATCACCGCGGCGACGCCAAAAATAATACCCAGGGCGGTTAGTAATGACCGGATCTTGTTGGCAATCACCGCATCGATGGCAATGTAGAGATTGGCGAGTAACCGTTGTATCCTCATGAAGCGATTCTTATTTTTTCACTTTCGCTTCCTTCACCGGTTCAATTAACGCACTGGCCTTTTTATCCAGGGCCTTCAGCACCGGTTCCACCTTCTCCTTTTCTTTGTCTTTTTTCTGGCGTTTGCCATTCATTTCCGGGAGCAAACTGACCGGATCTCCTTCATGACCGGTTGGAACCGATAGATAAAGGCGTTCCGTTTCCTGAAGGCCGGCTGTGATCACGGCATCGTTGGCATTGGTGTCGCCCACGATCACTTCTTGTTTGACGACATTGAGTCCATCCTTCTTATAGACATAGGTGATGGAATCAAAATCGACGTGAAGGCACTCCAGGGAAACGAACATCGTACTGTCTTTTACGCTGGCAATGATTTTATTGCTGGTCGTCATAGAGGGTCGAAGGGTCGGGTCGGTGCCATCCAGTTCCACGCGCACTTCAAACACTTTGGAGTCTGAATTGGGCCGCTGTTCCCCGACATTCGCTACCGTCACAACCGTCCCCTTGAGCTTCTTATCCGGGTAGGCATCGAGGCCTACCTCTACCCGCTGACCTGACTTCACTTTCCGGACATCCACTTCATTTACAAATGTTTTTGAAACCATTTTAGTGAGATCCGGGAGCGTGGCCACGGTGGGCTCCCATATTTGGATCTGGGATCCGGCCTTGATCGGTTTTCCATCCCAGCCTTTTTCATAGATCACCATACCGTCCTCGGGAGCTTTGACACTGAACGATTCCAGCACGCTTGTCATGTTGGTGTAGTCGCCTTGTACTTTCCGGAGTTCGGCCCCTACTTCCCGCATTTTTTCGACGTTCTGGTTCTTCTTGATCTTATAATTTTCAATGGCCTGCTCATGTGCGCGGGCGGCCTTTTCCAGATTGATTGTCTCTTGTTTGATAGTCGCAGGCGGCTCGAACTTCGATTGATCCAGGATGATCTTCTTTTCCTCTACGGTATATTTCAGGTTGATGAGTTCGTCACGGGATTGCCGCATGATCAAGGTCGTATCCAGCTGAGTTTGAACGAACTTCGAATTGGCTTTCTCCAGCTCAATCTGTTTGTCGGAATACTTTTTTTGAAATTCAGCCCGATCGAGCGTGGCAACCCAATCCCCCTTTTTTACCACGGTACCTTCATCGACAATGCTGATGATATTCACTACCCAAATTTGGAAGTTCCGAAGGGATGAGGGTCCCAGAATTTTCACGGAGTTTTTGGCTTCCAACTCTCCGGTGGTTTCGATCTCGACCCGGAATTGTCCACGTTTGACTATGCTCATGATGTCCGCGGTCGCACTTTCCTTATTTCCTTTAACGACGAAATAAGCAATCAGCAGGACCACAAGGACTCCACCGATAATAAAAAGATTTTTCTTCATGGCACATTGGATTTTGACGGTTCAAAAGTAGTCGTTTCCCCATCGGCATCCCTTACTACAGGAAGTAAATTGCCGCCCCCTCGTGTAATACCTCAAAATCCAGTGCAAGGTTACATAAAACGCAAAAAAACCCGGGAAAGTATGGACTTTCCCGGATTAGATTGATTATTGATTGGGTCCCTTCTTCACGTTGATCTTTGCAATGGCCGCGTCCTTTGTAAGTTTTCCGCTGCTTACGTCTTTGAGCACTGCATTTTTCACCGAAAGTTCAAGCGAAGAAGGTATGTTGCAGCCTTCGCATTTGGTGAGCTTTATATTTAAGACCACCAATTCATCGTCTTTCAGACTCTTCACCGTTCGCCCATATTCCAGCAGACTTTCCTTGACATCCTTTTCAAACACAGGATACAGTTCTTTTACTTTCTGATCCCGGGTTGCCTTGTCGATGTCTTCGAGATCGATTGTAGGCATATTGAATTTTCTGTAATCACTCTCGACGCTGGAAACAACCTGCATATAGTAGATCACACCATAATCCTTCAAGCGCTCATAATACATATTTTCCTGGATGTAGTAGCTTTTAGAGAGGTCAGCGCGATAGAGGCGATTGAAAATACTCGACAGCAATTCCAGGTCCGGGCTCAATTCATCCGATGTCTCGCTGTCGACAAGAATGATCTTCGCCATCAGTTGATCGCGTGTGAGCTTGCCTTGTTTAAATTGGGTGATGTCGGCCCGGGTGCACTCCAGCGAAATAAATTTCCGCTTTGGCATGTTGCCGCCGGCGTACCAGAAGCGTTGCCCCTCGTGGCGATTCGTGATCTTGATCCTCTCCTCCGGTGTCAGTTGACTGATCAAGTCGCCATAGTCGGCAATGAATTCCCTGGAGGCCTCTATAATTTTTTGATTCACGGCCTGGCTCAGGCTGTCATTACCTGATTTGCTGAAGTGAGTTGTTTTTATTTTCGTGCGTCCCTTCGTGTCTTTCACTTTGTTCTTTTCACAATCCACGCAGTCCTTATTTTTATCTCTGTCCTTATTCTCCTCATTTGCATCGCCGCTGATCGAAAACGTATAGGAGCCGTTATTTTCGTAATTGTAGGCAATTTTGGGTTCCGGGCTCAACATGAGTGCCATCGGGCCTCCGAAATCCATCGGCAGGCGAAAGGTAACGCCGTACCCGGGGGAATAGCTTCCTTCTACTTCAAATGGAAAGAAATTGCGTTTGTTCAATTTTTGTCTGATCAGCGTACCCATTACATTCTCCGCAACCTCAATATCACGCCCCATCCGTTCCTCGTCAATCTTATTTTGCGCTTGTAGCATCGTCGCCGCTGCTGCGCACACACTCATCATCAAAATCCTCACTGCGCTTTTCATGTTATTGTTAATTAATTTTTAATAATTATTTTCTTTTTTACCCGCGGAACTGGAAATGATGCCCGACAGGATTTGTTCGGTTTCCTGTTTGAACTGGTCCGTATTTCTTTCCATGCTGCTCATGCGCGTCTGGAACAAAGTCAAGTCCTGGTTGCGTTGTTCCTGTAAATATTTGGAAAAGTCTACCAATAAACTTTCCACATATTTCTTCTGCTCCGCCGAAGAGAGCTGTAAATAATCCTTCATCGAACGCAGGTTTTCATTCTGAAGACCGTCAACGAAGGACCGTATTTGCTCTTGCGAGGCAAGGGAAGCATTCTTCATCATGTCTTCCGTCTTTTTCGAATTCACATCCAGCCGGTTGCGGATCGATTCATCCAGTTTCCGCTGGTTATCCGCCCAACGGGCAGCGATGAATTCATTATTTTTTACTAACGAGGACCTGATCATGGTCTGAACCTGGTCCACCGTGAGTCTTGACACCGCGTCTGTTTGAACCGGCACCGCTTCCTTCTTTCCAAAGGTGATACGCGCCTCTCCCTGGGAGTAATAAATCTCCATCCCAATCAATTTTGCTGCTACCATCAGGAACAAGAATGAAGCTGCTATGGCGGTCCCCCATCTCACCGTAGCCGATTGCCATATCGGTCTTCCATGAGAATGATCATCCATGAACACCGGTGGGGCGATGACCTCCTTATCGTTTATCGCACCCATAATATCCCGGGCCTGGGCCAGGGCCTGCACGTGCTTCAGTTCTTCCGGGTGTTCCTGAAAGTACTGGGTCAGTTTTTCTTGTTCCTTCTCGTCCAGCTCTCCATAGAGATAGGCAATCAGGGTGTTTTCGTCCGGTTTATAATTCATAACCAATGGATTCTTTGGTGATCTGTTTCCTGTCTAATATTCTTTTCAATTCGTCCAGCGCATAGTACATCCGTGACTTTACGGTGTTCTCTGAAATATTCAACACGTCGGCAATTTCACGGAACTTCAGGCCTTCGTATTCTTTCATGATCACTACTTCGCGTTGTTCAGGAGGGAGTTCCGTCAAACACTTTTGAAGCAGGTCCGAAAGTTCAGTGTGCCGCAATTGGCTTTCGGGGTTTTCACTCCGGTTGCGGCTTTCCTCCCATCGATAGCTGTCTTCTCCCTCTCCGGGTTTCAGGTCGTGCAAGGACACCGACCGGTTGGATTTATTTTTCCTCAATTCTTCCCGGCAATAATTCACTGCAATGGTGTACAGCCACGACTTAAATTTTCCGCAATCCTGTAACCCCCCTACATTCCTGTGCATACTGATAAAGGTCTTTTGAGCAGCCTCCATGGCAAGGTCGTGGTCAAAAAAGAACTTGTACGAATAGTTATAGATACGCTTGTACCACAGTTGCACAAGCTTACCCTGCGCATTCTTGTCCCCGTCGCGGGCCCGGGCGATCAGGGTGTCGGAATGCATCATCGACTCCGGGTTATAGTAATTGGTCAGATTTCGCAGATTTAGGTCGGTTATAGTGTAAAGATGGGGACATCGCGAAAATAGTTGTATAAGGTGTAAAGTTTTCGGCCTTTTGCCACAAAGGCACGAAGACACGAAGGTCTTTTTTGATTTATTCATTCGAATCCGCGACCAACCCCAACGTCCAAATTCATTTTCGGCAACTAACCCATTTTCGACAACTAAGCCATTGGACCGCAATAGGTCCTCATATTGCCGAAATATCTTAGTGCCTTTGTGTCTTAGTGGCAAATACCCGCATTTTACTTTTCTTTGCTCCCGGATGAAGAAAATCATTTCGTTGCTGATCCGGTATGTACCGCGCAAATACCTCCAGCTTTTCAGTGGTGTGGGATTGAAAGCCCTTGGAATTTTCTATGCAGGGAATGCTGTCGAATGCCCTATCTGTTCAAGCCATTACCGGAAGTTTTTGCCGTATGGCCGGATCAACCCCAGGCCCAACGCCCTTTGCCCGAACTGTCTTTCCCTCGAACGTCACCGGCTGATCTGGCTATACCTGAAAGAAAAGACGGACTTCTTTTCAGCACCCCTCTCCGTCCTCCATATCGCCCCGGAACCTTGCTTTATGAATCGTTTTGAAAAACAGCACGGCAGCGGGTATATCACGGCCGATATCGAATCACCGCTGGCAAAAGTGAAAATGGACATTCATGAAATACCTTTCGGTGAAAATCATTTTGACGTGGTACTGTGCAATCACGTCCTGGAACACGTGCGCGACGACATCAAAGCCATGAGTGAAATCAAGCGCGTACTGAAGCCGGGTGGCTGGGCCATTTTGCAAGTACCGTTCTTTTCTCCTGTTCCGGATGTAACCGTCGAAGATGCCACTATCATACGGTCGCGCGACCGTGAAAAAGCATTCGGACAAGATGATCATGTGAGGAAGTTTGGTAAAGACTATGCTCAACGGATCCAGCGGGCAGGATTAACTGCCATTGCCGATGAGTTTGCTAAATACTTACCTAAAGAAAAAATAGAGCGATTTGGAATTCAAGGAGGTGAGGTGATTTTCAAAGGGGTGAAATAGGGGTAGCGCTTGGTGCTTGGTGGATGTCCAAATGACTTTAGTCATTGGTCATTGGTTATCGGTCATTAGTAAGTGGTCATTGGTGGTTGGTCCCTGGTCTGAAATAAATTGCTTGTTAGATGTTGCCGGACAAATTGGTTGCCGGTTCCCGGTTACAGGATGCCGGAGGAATACCGTCTTCTGTAAAGATGTCCAATTGAATCTTAATGGAGACAAGTCCCGTATGGGACGATATATTGGTAAACAGGATCAACAATTCCAACAAAATCCCGTAGGGATGAAATATTAATTCTACGATAAAGGACAACAGGCATCGACCTTCTTAATAGTCCTGAATTAAAACCTCAGCCGGAATTCTCAGCGCCGTATTTAGTTTGCGGATCATGGCCAAACTTAGTTTCCGTTTCCCCGACAGAATTTCTGATTTGCGAGAGCGATACCCTAAAATCCTTGACAAGTCAACATCCGACATCCCGCGCTGTTCCATTCGAAAACGGATAGCCTCCAGGGGGCTTGGTTTCGGCATTGGAAAATATTCATTTTCATGTTCCTTGACAAGAATGGAAAGTATCTCTATCTCGTCTGAATCCTTTGAGTTTGGCTTAAGGACTTTTTGCATCAAATCATAGATTCGGGAGAGCGCTAATTCATACTGTTTATTATTCTTAATCGGCTTTATCATATTTCACCGTTTTTACATTTATTTTATCATATCGGTTATGGGTACCAAACCAAACCACGAAAACTATTTTGAGCCGATATTCAATATCCACTACCAGTCTAAAGGAATTCCCATGAATATTAAAGACAACTCGTTTTTCACTTACAACAGAGGCACTGCGATACTGCTGCTTTAGAATATTAGGTGTACTCCACACGGCAGCTTCTGCTTCCTCATACCAAGCAAGAATGGCTTGTTCAGCCTGAGGAAAGGACTTGATATACTGTTTTAGCGTCTTAACCGCAATTACCCTCATTCTGGCCTATCACAAATATAACGAAATGTTACCAAAATGGTTACAATACCATTGGCAAAAAAATACCCGGCGTACCCCGGGCATACTCCTTACCACTCTGTTCTGCAACTCCCAGGTAAATTCTACCGATCACCGATTACCGATCACCCATTTACCACTTCACTTCGGCAACTTATCCAGCACCTCCATAACCTCCTTCACATGCTTCCTGCTGGTCTCAAGGCGGGCTTTTTCATCGCTGTTGAGATCGAGTTCAATGACTTTCTCAACGCCATTCTTACCGAGGATGACCGGCACGCCGAGGTAGCAATTCTTGATCCCATATTCCCCATCCAATTGCATGCACACCGGCAAAACTCTGCGTTGGTCTTTCACGATCGATTCGACCATCTGGGCGGCCGCTGCACCCGGTGCATACCAGGCTGACGTACCCATCAGTTTCACCAATTCGCCGCCGCCTACTTTTGTCCGCTCGATAATGGCATTCAATTTATCAGGTCCGATTAATTCCGTTACCGGAATACCGGCCACGGTCGTGTAACGGGGAAGGGGTACCATGGTATCGCCATGTCCGCCCATCAACACGGCCTGAATTTCTTTAGGCGAAATGTTCAGGGCCTCCGCCAGGAAAGCGCGATAGCGCGCCGTATCGAGAATACCTGCCATTCCGATCACTTTGGTGCGGGGAAACTTCGAAATGAGGTGCGCCTGGTAGGTCATTACATCGAGCGGGTTGGAGACCACGATGATGATCGACTTGGGAGAATGCTTTACCACGTTTTCAGTCACTGTTTTCACAATGCCGGCGTTGGTGCTGATCAGGTCATCGCGGGTCATGCCCGGCTTGCGGGGAAGACCGGAAGTGATCACTACCACATCGGAACCGGCGGATTTGGAGTAATCGTTGGTTGACCCGATGGTGCGGCTATCATATACATTGATAGGAGCCTTTTGCCAAATATCGAGCGCCTTGCCCTCGGCCAGCCCTTCTTTGATATCGACCAGTACAATTTCATTCGCAATTTCGCGGGACGCCAGCACGTCGGCACAAGTGGCGCCTACGTTTCCGGCACCTACAACGGTGATTTTCATATAGTTAGAGATAGTTTAGGTTGGATGCAATTTCGCAGCTTGAACAAGCGGGATGCAATTTATTAATCGGGGTAAGAAAGAAAAAGGATTTCGGTTTTTTATCAGATGCCGGAGCTATAAAAATGTTTGAAGTAGTCCAAAAAAAGGTGGATATTCCTCGCCAAATACAGGTCACAAAGAAATCACAAAGAAGACACGAAGAACACAATGAAATACAAGGAATTGACCCTGAATTCTTAGTGATTTCCTTTGTGGTTCTTTGTGAACTGTGACCTGCATTTTGGCTACGCAAATTTCAAGACCCATGAACCTCAACCTAAAATCGAAGGAGCAAAATACCTATGATGCAATCATTGTCGGTTCCGGCATCAGCGGCGGCTGGGCAGCCAAAGAACTCTGTGAGAAAGGACTAAAAGTGTTGTTGCTGGATCGCGGGGGAAATGTCGAACACCCAAACTATCCGACCGCCACATTGGACCCCTGGGATTTCCCGCATCGCCTGAGGTTAACGCCCGAAGACAAGGAAAAAAGCTACGTTCAAAGCAGGCACTATTCCTTTCGAGACGACAATAAACATTGGTACATCAACGACAAAGAAAACCCGTACACGGAGACCAAGCGGTTTGATTGGATTCGGGGCGATGTCGTCGGAGGCCGCTCTCTCCTGTGGGGTAGACTTTGCTACCGCTGGAGTGATTTGGACTTTGAAGCAAATGCAAAAGACGGGATCGCAGTCGATTGGCCTATCCGTTACAAAGATATTGCGCCTTGGTATGACTATGTCGAATCCTTCATTGGTGTCAGCGGGCAGGCCGATGGCATACCCCACCTGCCGGACGGGAAGTATTTGCCTCCTTATGAAATGAACTGTGTCGAGCAATCGTTCAAGGGACTCATCGAAGAAAAATTTCCCGGCCGGAGAGTGATCATTGGAAGAACGGCCAACTTAACGCAACCGGTGAAGGGTCGCGGTCAATGTCAGAACCGGAACCTGTGCCATCGCGGTTGTCCTTATGGCGCCTACTTCAGCACCAACGCCAGCACGTTGCCTGCCGCATTCGCTACTGGGAATCTTACGCTGCGGCCGCACACGCTGGTCAACAAAGTGATTTACGATGAACAAAAACGGCGGGCCACCGGAGTTGAAGTGTTGGATATCGACACGAATGAAACGCAGGAATTTTTCTCAAAACTTGTGTTTCTGAATGCGGCCACCGCAGCAACCAGCTTCATTCTGCTCAACTCCCTTTCATCCCGCTTTCCAAACGGACTTGGAAATTCAAGCGACCAGGTAGGTCGCAATCTGATGGACCACCACAAGTGCCAGGGGTTTTCGGCCAGGGTGGAAGGTTTTGAAGACAAGTATTACACCACTGGCAGGCCAGTGGGCATTTATATTCCGCGGTTCAGAAATATGAAGGAAAAGCGGAACGACTACCTGCGCGGCTATGGTATACTGGGTGGAGCCGGAAGAGAAGGATGGCAACGCAGCGACGAACGGATCGGTGTTGAACTAAAGGAGGCGCTGTCCCAACCCGGTTCCTGGCATGTTACCTTCTCCGGATACGGAGAGTGCCTCCCCTATTCCGAAAACAGGATCACCCTCAACACCGATAAGAAAGATAAATGGGGACGACCAACGCTAACCATCGATTGTGAATTCAAAGAAAACGAGAAGTCGATGCAAAAAGATATCGCCGCTGCGGTCGTCGAGATGATGGAGGCTGCCGGATTCAAGGATCTTACTGCCGAAGCCCGAATGTCTTTCCCAGGAAACGCCAATCATGAAATGGGTACGGCGCGGATGGGTAAGGACCCAAAGACGTCTGTGCTGAATGCTTACAACCAAATGCACGACGTACCCAATGTGTTTATCACCGATGGTTCGTGTATGACTTCCTCTTCATGTGTCAATCCGTCGTTGACCTACATGGCTCTCACGGCCCGTGCTTGTGATTATGCAGTTAGCGAGTTGAAGACGACGAATCTTTAGCAGTACCTTACAACTTGAATCCCACCTTAATACATGCAAACGCGTATAAGTATGTATGATCAGGGTTATATTGAGCTGTCTGCTTGTTTAGATCCTTGATGTAAATCAAGCTTCCCTCAAGGGCAATTGATATTTTATCTTTAAAAACATGCTGATAACCAAACAATGAGCCAATACCTGGTCCATATCTTGAATAGTAAATATCCGGGTTCTTAGGAAGATACACCGGATCAATACCAATAAACAATCCTTGATATGATTTTCGGGATTTCCAGTACAAGGGATAAATCTTGAATTCATATCCAACCATAAAAGCACCATCACTGTTTTTGAAGTTGATGAAATCTATCCGGGGGCCGGATGTCAGAAATTGACTCCGTCTGAATGCCCTTTCAAATTCCAAATGCGCTGAAAACCCATTGTATTTTGAATCCAGAAAATAAACAAAACCACCCATTTTGATAAGGGGGCCAGGATCAGATTGACCAACGGCATCCATGGCGAGACATACACTGAGGAATAGGCCTATCTTAGTTAGCACACCATTTATATCAGATAGTCAAAATCTTCACGTTAAAAACTAAAGTCCCTTTTGTTTCTTCACCAATCTTAAACCTATTATCAACCCGGTATCCCACCACCCATACAATCTCTCCTCCCGATTCCAAAACCGTAACATCTTCTTTGTCCGTCAGGGAAATCTTATTGTCCACGAGAAAATCGCTGAGCTTTTTGCGATGGTCCATTCCCAGTGGAAAAAAGAAGTCGCCGGGTCTCCAGGTTCTCCACAGTAAGGGAAACTGAAGTTTGCCTTTATCGAGTATGGCTACTGCTTTGTCCGGAGGGATGTCCGATCCGGCTGAATTTCCAATTTTTAAAACCAATGAGCCAAGAACCACCTCCGAAACCCCTTCTTCGATTTTCACCTCACCGGGTTTATCCTTCCGACCAGTGATGATCATATGCTCCCGGTCGATTACGAGCTGATGTGTCCCCGAAAAGAAAAGTTTACCCGGCTGCCCTTGCACCGCCAGTACAACCTCGGTGCACTGATCCAGGTTAAAACCAAAGTCCTTTATCAATTCCAACAATACGGGTGCGGGATATTGAAACAATCCGATCAGCGACTTCAGGATCCTGATTTGGCGGCCGGACTGTAGTACGTAGGTTTCTCTTAACCGTTTCAGTTCACGACGCACTAACTCATCTGCCGCATGAAGGCGTTCAGCATTCCTGCTAAAGGTCTCCTCCAGGGAGGGATTAAGCTCTTTCAATTTGGGCACGATCTGGTGGCGGATAAAATTCCGGCTGTAATCATCGCTGATGTTGCTGGAATCTTCGCGCCAGGCTAGCTGATGGACCCTGGCATATTCCTCCATCTCCTTCCGGCTGAACGGCAGCAAAGGCCGTATAACTCTTCCTTTTTTTTCCGGAATTCCCTGCAGGCCGGCAAGTCCTGCGCCGCGTGTGAAATTCAGCAGCACGGTTTCCAGGTTGTCGTTCAAATGATGCGCTGTCGCCACGAAATCATACTTCAGCTTGTCGCAAAGCGCATCAAACCATTCGTAGCGCAAATGGCGCGCAGCCATCTGGATACTGAGTCCGTTTTCCGTGGCATAATTATTGGTTTCAAAGCGCTGTGTATAGAACGGAAGTTGAAAATCATTTGCCAATTGCCTTACCCAGGCTTCGTCCTGCTCCGACTCTTCTCCCCGTAGCTGAAAATTGGCGTGCGCCACAGCGACTGTATATTCCAGTTTTACCAGCAAATGGAGCAAAACGGTGGAGTCTAGCCCTCCGCTTGCGGCGAGGAGGATCTTTTTGTCCAGGCAGCCGAGGGCCTGCAGTTGATCATGGAGACGCTTTTGCAAAGTGGTTAAAATTACGATTTAATTTGCCTCAGGCCATTATCAGTTTCACGCAAAGGCCGCAAAGGAAACCGCAAAGTCCGCAAAGCTTGATTAAGAATAGAATAATTTGCGCTCTTTGCGCCTTACCTTAGCGTTCTTTGCGTGAACCGCATTTCTGCAGGGTCCGATATCTATGAAATCAATCACCAATTAGTTCTAATTTTGCCTATGCGCCACGTCCTCCTTCTCCTTTTGTTGCTGACCACGACGGCATCCCTTGCCCAGAAGAAGGTAAAGATCAAGCATGCCAATACGCTCACGGGAAGCATGAAAGATGGAGAGCGCTTTGACCGGCTCATCGGCGATGTGATCATGGTCCAGAGCAAGACAACGATCTATTGCGATTCGGCTCATTTCTTCAAAACACAAAACCGGGTGGAAGCCTTCGGCCATGTACACATTACCGAAGGCGACTCCGTGGATTGCACATCGGTCGATCTTTCCTATGAGGGGGACAAGAAAATCGCCCACCTCCGGAGAAAAGTGGTGTTCACCAAACTGGGCATTGCCACCCTTTATACAGACTTCCTGGATTATGACCGGGGCAAAAATGAAGCGCGCTACTTTAATGGAGGAAAATTAGTCGACACGACCAATACCCTTACCAGTAAAAAAGGATATTATGATCTCCGTACGAATTTAGCCTCCTTCAAAAAGGACGTGGTGGGCGTCAACCCCGATTATACCCTCCAGTCGGATACACTTCAATACAATTCCAAAACCAAGATCATTTACTTCAAGGACTCCACGACCGTGAAAGACAAAGAGGGAGGAGTTGCGGTATATCAAAGCGGGTTTTATGACACCAAACGGAGACTCTCG
>Ga0193718_1000240_pt1 | contig 13032 bp, 14 predicted proteins | sample U2a1metaG_FD_144918 | JGI IMG/M metagenome (GOLD analysis project Ga0193718, IMG submission 144918) | Soil microbial communities from a riparian zone of the East river system, Colorado, United States - U2a1 | ecosystem: Environmental > Terrestrial > Soil > Riparian zone | place: USA: East River... | reverse complement strand
CCATTATACCCTTCCGGGGTTGTGTTATAAACAATCTTTTGCTCCAACGTTGTTTTATCGTACCCCATGATCCAGCCGTGGTAGGGCCCCCAGTCGCAATGCGAAGCCCAGGCCAGATAAACAATTCCATTCAACAACAGGAGTCCGGCCCGCTGATTTTGCGTTTGCGGATCAAAACTTATTCTGCCGCCTATGTTGCCTGCGCCGGTGCCATTGATCTGAACGTAGATGAGCTTAGGGCTGTTCGTTTTTTCCATACCGGTGGAAAGATCAAGGGCATGAAGGAACTGCTGATAGACAGAAGTCGTCAAGACCCGGTTCCTGGAGAGTACATACATTGTGTTGGTCGCCGTATCAATCACCGGTGTACTGACAATTCCCATATTGCCGGAAAAATCCAGGTAGTGCCCACCACAAGCGCCGACCATGTCGGTATTCTTTACTACCGTTGAACCCGCAGGAGTTAGATTGACGCTCCAATAGGATTCATTGATATCCGGCGAGTCTGCATCGAAGGCGTAGACCGTATTGTTCACTGTCGCGACAAAAACAACATTCCTTATACCCACACCGGGCAGGTTTATATTTCTCGCTACCAACGGTTGAGCATAGATCTGATCGTCGACGCTTCGGGCGAATACCATTCCGAAGGTACCTGCCTTTACATTTTTGGCATTGAGTATAGTTTCCTGGTCATACCATCCGGTTCTCGAAATGGTATTGTGTTGGGTTAGCACCTGAGCCTGGGAAGCAAAACAACTACTCGCCGCCACAAGCACGGTGATTAAGTTGTTTGTGACGGTCCATGAGGAAGAACGAACCTGAGTTGTCAGATGTCTTATCAATGTCTATTTTCCTGGTAAGATACATGGTAATTCAAGAAAAAATCAAGCCGAATTTGACCGCAGTCCTTCGATGTCCCCAGCTCGTCAATCTCCGCGGCAATCAATTTTCAAGTTTGAAGTTAATCGGCAAGATCATGCGGACGGAAACCGGCATTTTGTTTTGCATGCCGGGTCTCCAATTGGGCATCATCGCGATCACACGTGCAGCCTCTTTATCACACTCTTCGGAAATGCCTTTGACAATTTCTACATTCACTACTTTCCCCTCGTAGTTCACGACGAATTTTACAAAGACTCTTCCTTCAATACCAACTTGCCGCGCCCTGTTGGGATATCTCATGTTCCTTTGAATGAACTTCATCATCGCTTTGATACCGCCTTCGTAATCCGGCATCACCTCGGGAACGTCCATAATGGCCTGCGGCTGGGCAGTCGTGCTTTCTACTCCGGCCGCCCCGGTTGTGACTTCGAAGGGAAAAACTTCGCTTCCTGTTTCGGCACCGGGCGACGGGACAACCGTCGAGGGAACTGTCTCTGTATCCGGCACCAATTCGGTCGTGACCACCGGGGCCAGATTGCTCTTGCTTTTCCTGGCGGGCGTGGTTGGCGGTTTCAAAGGATCAACGACCGGAATAAGCAGGGGGGCTGTGGTCAGTTGATAAACATCCTCATTAATGAAACTGGGCAACGTTGCCTTTTCACCGACCAGGAAGGAAATCAAACGAGGACCCAACAGCACCAGAATGGCCAGGAGCATGCTCGCGAGTGCTGCTTCCGAAACATATCCTGAATACGATTTCCGGATCGCGAACGCGCCGTACGCCCTGTTCCGGTTCTCAAAAACCAGGTCTTCCCAGGTTGATGATGTGGCTTCTTCCGTTTTCATAATAATGGAGGTTTAGTTTATACGATGAATCGTGTCGTGCTTTTCATCCTATAATTATTACAATAACATAAAGTCACGAATGGTGGAGAGAAATATTCCTCAAGAAATGTCCCATAGGGACAAAATGTCGGTAAAGAGTATCATGCGGCGTATGGAGAAGTCTCGTAGAGACGAGATATTAAAATCGTTGGCGTTTTGCACACTCGTTACGGAGTACCCTATATCACGTCCCTACGGGATTTTTCTCACGATGCGTTATTCTGGTTACCTGTATTTCATCCCTTACGGGATACGTTAGTACTCTTATTCAATTATTTTTTGTCCTTTGAAAGATCCTGTAAGACAAAATGGTAACCCAATGGACTGTACGAAACGAAGTAGCACGCCATGAGCCGATTCAATCACAAGTAAGAACATCGAAATTCCCAACGAATTCTACCGCTTGGCGGATTGGGTGACCCCGGGTTTTCTCTCTTTAAACTCCTCGCTCCTTTTTTTCACCCCGAACCATAGATAGGATACAATAATCAAGAACAACAAAACTATCACGGTGACAATAAGCGAAAAAGTAAAAAATCGTACCACACGCTTCAGCCGCTTCGAACGCTCGTGCCGTTTCATCAGATCAGGGTAGTTGTGATATCGCAGAATATCTGCCGGATCCAGGTGCCGTCGCAGTTTTATTTCATTCTTTCCCATCGTATTTGATCGTTAAATTGAATTTGGTCCTCAACCGATCGAGGGCCCGATAGGTGCGCATCTTTGCGCCGCTTTCCGACATCTCCAGGATAAACGCTATTTCATTGAACTCCTTGCCTTCAAAAAAGCGGAGTTGAAGAACTTCAATCATATCCGTCGGCAAGTCCTTCATGTACTCTACCAGCTTGAACAGGCGCTCTTCATCATAGTCTTCATTTTCCTGCGCGATCAATTCCCGGACACGGGCCTCTTCCAGGCTGAAGACTTTAGCGGTATTGCGCTTGCGGTAATACTTGTTGACTTCATTACCGGCTATTTTATAAAACCAGGCCGATACGGGAACCCCCCTGAATTCGTATTTACCGACATTATTCATTGCAATCAGAAACGTCTGCGAACAAAGGTCAGCCGTCAATTCCTCATCGTCGGTCTGGCGATAAATAAAACGGAAAATACGATCGAAATACTTTTCATATAAGATGCCAAAGGCCTTCACCTCTTTTTTCGACTGATCCAGCACCTCATACTCCTGTCGTATTTCGTCGTCTGACATCTCAGCCATGTTTCGTTTAGTAATAATGCAAAGGAGGCGATAAAGTCACAGGAAATTGGCCACGAAGACACGAAGACTCTAAGTCTTTAATTTTTTGCCCTTCGCATTCATGAGCGCAAAAAAATAACCTTAGCGTCTTTGTGCCTTTGTGGCAAGCTCCCGAATCCCTGTTTAAGACCCACCATTTAATTCCGTCAGGTATTCTGTTACGCTATCCACAAACATCGGCAACGCAGTCAAATCACTGTCCCACAACGCCGTATTTTGGCATACGTTCATAACAAAGTTTCTTAAAGACACCTCCTGACCGGGCTGAACGTCCTTCCAGGCTTCATAGAAATAGGCGGCCTGGTCGTCCTGGATGGGGTAAAATTCTTCCTTTCTCAATCCTAAATAGTTCGCGCCTTCCTTTTTGACTGCCTTCATAAAAAGCAAATGCGCCGCAAAGCCCTGCACCAGCAAAACGGGAAGTGTTTTGAATTGTTCAACATAGCGCAGCAGCGTGGGGATGTTTCTCATTTTCATTTTTGCGGTGGACTGCATGGTGATGCTTAGTAATCGATGTGCGGTGTACGGATTCCGGAACCGGTCCAAAACATCGAGGGCAAATTGATGGGCATTCTCCTTTGCCGTTACCAGAAGCGTTGGCTCAATTTCTTTCAACATTACATTTTCGACGAAGGTGCTCATGGCCTTGTCTTGCATGCATTCGTAAACGGTATTCCAACCCCGCAAAAAACCGAAACACGCTGTTACGGTATGGGTACCATTGAGTAACCGGAGCTTCCGTTCTCGGTACTGGTCGATCGCCGGGGTGATGATGACGTCTGGATCGGCCATGGCAAAACTCAACACCTTCTTAACCCTTTCGTCTCCTTCAATGGCCCAAAGCTTGTAGGGCTCCGCCTGAATAGTTAATGAATTGTAGTCCTTTAACGATTCTTTAACCGCGTCGGATGGCTGAGTGACGATACGGTCTACGAGCGAATCGCAAAATAAAGTCTTCTGTTCAAGCCAGCCCGCAAAGCCCGCTTCGAGTTTGTTGTGTGCCGATAATTTCAAAACAATATCCCGTAATTTCTTTCCGTTGTCGGGCACGAGTTCCGTTGGAATGACAACCAATTCCGGACTGTTCATTCCCAGTTTTTTGAAACGTTCATAGAGAACCGCCGTCAGCTTTCCCGGAAACGATGCGGGTGGATTCTGAAAAATCGATTCCGGCTCAAACCGGATGCCGACTTCCGTTGTGTTTGAGATGATCACTTGTAGGCCTGGGCTGATCGCCGCGTCCAAAATAACCGGCCATTGTTGCGCAGAGACAACCCTGGAGAGGGCGGTATTGATGCTATCCTCTTCTATTTTTTTTCCTTTATGAATACCGCGAACGCACGTCGTGAATTGGAATTGATGCCGTTCAAAATCCTCCACCGGACCGGCAGTCGATTTTACGACCAGTATGCTGCCGTTAAAAATTCCAAGCCGGTTGGCTTTATCAATGAAATAATCGGGAAGGCCGCGCAGCAGAATGCCGGTGCCAAATTGTAAAACTTTTTCAGGGAACGGAGTCGCGGGCATGGGGAATCGTTTGGATAAATTTAGATGTTTGGTGAGATACTCCAAAAGGAATTTTCACCGCAGAGGCGCAGAGACGCCAAGGAGGCGCAGAGAAGCAAAGCATCGTTAAGTGACTTACTTGGGTAAACTAATTTAGTCACACAAGAATTTTTGAATAATGAATGAATATCGAAGTTAACTACAACCTTAAAATTTAGACTTTCACTCAAACAAAAACGGACCGCCAAATAGCGGTCCGTTCCCATGGAAAAGTACAAATCTAATTACATGTCATACGCCTGTTCACCATGCTCAACGATATCAAGCCCCTTGCGTTCGTCTTCCTCAGAAGGCCTCAGCCCGACCACAGCGCCGGTGATCTTATAGGCAATGAACGCTACGACCCCTGACCAGACTAATGTCAGCAGGACGGCCTTGAGTTGTATCCAGAACTGTGCTCCGATCCCGGGATAGCCGGTGGTGGCAGTAACCCAGTCGGTCACTAAACCAGGACCACCCAGATCAGGTGAATTGAATACGCCAGTAAGCAAAGCTCCTGTGATCCCTCCAATACCATGAACACCAAATACATCCAGTGAATCGTCCGCCTTCAACATTTTCTTCAGGCCATTTACACCCCAAAGGCAGATAAATCCAGCCGCTGTTCCGATCGCAAACGCTCCTGCAATCCCGACATTTCCTGCGGCTGGAGTGATGGCTACCAAACCCGCCACGGCTCCCGAAGCTGCACCCAACATAGAAGGTTTGCCACGGAATATCCACTCGCCCACTACCCAGGCCAATACGGCACAAGCAGTAGCCAGGAACGTGTTGATGAATGCAAGTGCTGCAAAGCTATTGGCCTCCAAAGCCGAACCAGCATTGAATCCGAACCAACCAAACCACAGCATACTGGCTCCGATCATGGTCATTGTCAGGTTGTGAGGTGGCATGGGTTCCTTTCCGAAACCGGAACGTTTGCCCACCAGAAAAGCGCCTGTCAGACCTGCGATAGCACAATTTATATGAACGACGGTACCACCGGCAAAATCCAATGCACCCCATTGCCAAATAAGGCCGGCTTTGGCATTCATTGCATCGACGACGGAAGCATCGGTATAGGCGTCGGGTCCCATCCAGAACCAGACCATGTGTGCAATAGGACAATAGCTAAAGGTGAACCAGATCACCATGAATAGCAGTACCGCAGAGAACTTCATCCGCTCTGCGACCGCTCCAAGAATAAGCGCACAGGTAATAGCAGCAAAGGTCGCCTGGAAGGCTACGAACACCAGTTCAGGAAGCACGACGCCTTTACTAAAGGTAGCCGCCATCGAGAAGGCTCCCGTCGCAGAGTCAAATGTACCAGCCAGGAACAACCGGCTAAAGCCTCCGAAAAAAGCATTGCCTTCGGTAAAGGCAAGACTGTACCCGTAGATACACCAAAGCACAGTAATAAGGGAGAAGGTGACAAACACCTGCATCAACATCGACAAAATATTCTTTGACCGGACCAATCCTCCGTAGAAGAGGGCCAGGGCCGGAACGCTCATCATTAAGACCAACGCCGTGCAGACCAGCATCCAGGAAACATCGCCCTTATTGACTGTGGGCGCAGCCGGCACCGGGGCAATCACAGCGGCCGCAGTTTCTACTACTACGGCAGCCACTGTGGAATCCTGTTTTACAGAATCCTTCGGAACATCTGCCGTAGCATACGCTGCTCCCGTGATGGTCAAAAGAAACAAAAAGATAAAGGAAATCAGAATGTAAGGGGAAGGAGCGATCTTTTTCTTACTTGAAATTCGCAGCCGGGTTTTCGCCTCTTCCGGATAGAATTTTAATATGCCTGGTAAAGTTTCCATTGGTATCATTTTTATTTTGTGTTTAGGTTCGTGTGGTTCAAAGTGCTTTTTCCCCTTTTTCTTTTGTTCGAATGCGATAGGTTTCTGCGATGTCGTAAACGAAGATCTTTCCATCACCGACTTTCCCCGTGTGGGCGGTTTGCAGGAGGCAGTCAATCACTTTGGCCAGCTTGTCGTCCGGTACGGCGATATCCAACCGGATCCTGGGGATATAACCGACATCGTACGCTGCTCCCCGGTACTGCTGCTTATCCGGGTGCTCCATGCCAATCCCCTTCACTTCCGAGTAGGTCATGAAACCGATACCGATCTTGGCGAGCTCGGTATGCACATCTTCAAATTTGGCGGTTCTAATGATCGCTTCTATTTTTTTCATAGGTTAGGTATTATTTTATGCAAAATCTGACAAAAGATATTCATTTTTCCAACTATTGGATCATTTTATGCCCTCTTTTTGTCAGAATACGATTGCAATTCTGCTTTTAGAGGTAAAATAGTAATCCGTTAACATTTTCGAGTCAGGTCCTGATTCCATCAGGCTTATATAATTTCACATTTTTTGAAATAGAGGGGCAAAAATGATCATGATATTTACAAAAAGCATACTTTTTTTTAATAATTGTTTAAAAATTAGCCCCATTTCAATCGGATGCGGTAATTTTTTTTGCAAATGGGGTAAAATATTACACGGTTATTATGATGTTTGATTAAATGTTATACATAACCCGTCTTTTCACTAACCCAATTCACAACGATGAAAAAATCTTACTTTTTTTTGTTACTCCTTCTGGCTGTGAGCCTGCTGGCGGTCTTTATGCCAGCGGTCCCCGGTCCGATCGTTACGGAAGGAATTAATTCAGGAGATGTAGCATGGATGTTGGCCGCATCCGCTCTTGTATTACTCATGACCCCGGGTCTGGCCTATTTCTATGGAGGGATGATCGATACAAAAAATATCATCTCCACCATGCTCCAAAGTTTTATTGCCATGGGCGTAATTAGCATCCTGTGGATCGTCGTGGGATTCAGCCTTGCCTTTGGAGACTCCATTGGAGGGGTCATCGGCAACCCAGGCACGTTCTTTATGTTCCAGCACGTCCTGGATGGCAAGCCCTGGTCCCTTGGGCCGACTATCCCGCTGGTACTCTTTGCATTCTTTCAACTTAAATTTGCGATCATCACCCCGGCCCTGATCACCGGTACGTTCGCGGAGAAGATCAAATTCAAGTCCTACCTTATCTTTCTTGTATTATTTTCCCTGTTCATCTACGCACCCCTGGCGCACTGGACCTGGCATCCCGATGGATTCTTGTTTAAGATGGGCGTGCTTGACTTTGCCGGCGGCACCGTGGTTCATATGTCAGCTGGTTTTGCTGCCCTGGCTGCCGCTATCTATCTAAGAGACAAATCTGTGGCAAAGGCCGCTATCGCACCTGCCAATATTCCTTTCGTTCTGCTGGGCACCGGATTGCTGTGGTTTGGATGGTTTGGTTTCAATGCCGGTAGTGCATTGTCAGCCGGTCCTTTAGCCGCCTCTGCATTTGCAACAACCAATACCGCTTCAGCCGCCGCCGGTCTTTCCTGGGTATTCTTTGATTTGGCGCGGGGTAAAAAGCCCTCGGCCCTTGGATTCTGTATCGGCGCCGTGGTCGGCCTTGTTGCCATCACTCCCGCTGCCGGATATGTAACCATCCCTTCAGGAATTTTTATTGGAACCGTAGCCGCTATCATTAGTAACGTCGTGGTTCATTGGAAATCAAAAACTTCTTTAGAAGATACATTGGATGTGTTCCCTTGCCACGGTGTGGGTGGAGCAGTAGGAATGGTGATGACCGCCTTGCTGGCCAATACAGCAGTGAATGGCGCCAATACAACCGGAAACGGACTGTTCTATGGAGAGTTTACCCTTTTCAAAGTGCACATGATTGCCTTAGCCATCGTGATCATTTACACGTTCGTCGGTTCCATGATCATCTTAAAGGTTACCGATCTTCTTTCTTCGCTGACGGTAACGGCAGAAGAAAAGAAAGTAGGTTCTGATTTGAGCCAGCACGGAGAAAACGTATTCCCGTTCGATTTGAGTACGGCCAAGGAGTTCTAAACTTAAAATGACCCCGATTCGTATCGGGGTCATTTCATTTTCACTATAAACCAATAGCACTTATCCAAAACCCCACTGAAATATGAAAATCAAAAATCTACTGTTAGTAATGATCATTGTCACCGGTTTCTATTCGTCTGGATTTTCCCAGGTAGTCGTTGCATCGGCTACTCCCATTCGCAAGACAGAGACCAAAAAAACGGAGTTGATTTTGGCTGCTGAGGAGCCGGAAGAAAAACCGAAAGTGACTATCTCCGGGTATATCGATTCCTACTATTTGCATGCGTTCAACAATCCCAAGTCGGGTAATCTAATGGGATCCGGAAACGTCGGAGGCCCTTATTTTGCAGGAAGAGCCTTTGACCGCCTGACGGACCAATTTGCTCTTGGCCTGGTTCAAACGAAGTTTATGTATTCCGATAAGAAATCGGATCTGGTGGTTGATCTGACATTTGGACCCAATGCCGAGCTCGGGAATTTTGGAAATCAACGGTTCATGCAGCCTGGTGGATATGTCACCGGCTTCTACCCCGCCAATGGAAATCAAAGCGCGCTGTACGGTACATCGGCCGCCATTAAGCAAGCGTATTTTACGTACAAAGCAACCGACAAACTTAGTTTTACGGTGGGCCAGTTCGGTACCCACATCGGGTATGAAGTCATCGACGCCCCGGTCAATTATCACTACTCTCTCTCCAATCTCTTCAATAACGGACCCTTCTATCATATCGGAGCAAAAGCACAATATGCCTTTTCCGGCAATGCCTATTTAATGGTCGGTGTTGTGAACAACTGGGATGCCTTAACGGATTGGAAGAAACAAAAATCATTGATAAGCCAATTCTATTTTAAACCGGTGGAGGGATGGAATGTATACCTCAACTGGATAGGAGGTCATAATGATGACGGGTTTAAAGCAGGAACTACCGGTGCCGGTACAACCTCGGTTGGAAATATGGTGTATCCCTTCCTTACCAGCGGCTACTCAAGGAATCTGTTTGACCTGACAACGGGGTATCAAATGACACCTAAATTCTACGTTGGATTAAATGCTGCTTACGGGATGTACAACTTCAAGGGAGGCAGTAATACGGTCAATCCCGGCGGCGGGCCAGCCGTCACGGAAACGGCCTACATCACCAGCCTGTACCAAAAGTTGACGCCCACCTGGTACGGTGTTGCATTCTATACGAACTATGCGATCAGTGATGTCGTTGGCATCGGCGCACGTTACGAGCATTTCAGCGACAAGTATATGGTCCGCTACATCGGTGCGGTCAATAACTCATTGACCATTACCGCTCCCATTACCGTGGCAGACGGCCATCTTATCATCAAGCCTGAGCTGAGGATCGATACCTCTGCCGGAGGAGTAAAATACTATGAAGATAGTAACGGCAATCCGACAGCTCAACAAACCACGTTAGGTGCGGCGTTTATCTATAAATATTAATCAGAGATCAGAATTTTCAGAATTTACAGAATGATCAGAATTCTGTAAATTCTGAAATTCTTAAAACAAAATGAGAATGGGCAAGTCAGGAATGAGCGTCATCTTTCTGCTGATTTTCAGCGTGGCAAACGCTCAATATTTGCCTGTGAATGGATCGGGAAAATGCGAAATCGCTGAGGTAGTGTTGGCAGAAGGATTCCTTAAATCAACATTGTATTCTAACCAACTGCAGTGGTTTAAGATACTGGCCAGTAGTAGCGATGTTAAAATAAGTTCTATCCAAAACGATTCCATTGAAGGGAAGACTGCGGGAAATGCGGAGTTCCCGGTGTACTCTCAGAGCGGTATTCTGAGGAAGGTCGCGGGGGCAATACGGTATCACGTCAGCGTCGAAGTCAAGGATGGCAAATACCGGTACACCTTCTCCGATTTCATTTTTGACTATTACAAGCAGGACCGGAATTACCATATGGTAAAAACGGGGAAAACAAAACCCCTCGAAGAAACGGAAGCTGGCGGTTGGCAAAAGTTATGGACACAGCACCGCAAGACGGTCTTTTCGCTGGTCAATCAACAGATTGACGCATTGAAAATAAGAATCATTGAAACTCCCGATACCAACAATAAACCTGCAGAGAAAAAAGTGGACTGGTAGTACTAAAACAAACAAGACCATGAAAAAAGCATTTATCGTCTTTTTGATCGTAGTCGTAACAGGGTCATCTTTCCTCTATGCCCAAATTCCCAAGCCTCCTGTCATCAATTTATCCGGACAGATCTATGATGAATATGACCATGTCCTGGGTTGGATCTCAAAACAAGGTATTGTGCAGAACGCCATGGACGACCGGATAGCCGTCATTGATAAATCCGGGAATGCCTATGATGGCAAGGGACAGCGGATCGGCAAAATGGACAAGAACAGTTTTGTCGATGCCCATGGAACGCTCCTCTTCACCGTGAGCGAGGCCAAAGACCAGCAATGCAAGCTCATCGACCCGAATGGAAAGATCGTCGGCATTGTTGACGCCCACTTTAAGAACCAAGCCAGCGCGATCCATTGTCTGTATGCGAAGATGAGGGTTTTTTGATGAGGTTGACCGAACTGTGATTCGTGAGATTGTAGTGAAGCCGGCCAGCAAAAAATGTGGCGGCCAAAGCCTGGGCGCGTCGGCCGAGCGGTGGGGAATGCTAATCGTAAATATCTTTGCGATGTCCTACACTGCGCACATCCACAATACGAACAACATCACTAACCGTATAGATCACACGGTAATCTCCAATCCGGATACGCCATGTGTCGTGTTCTCCTTTCAACTTCTTGCAACCCGGAGGACGTGGATCGTCCCCTAATTTCTTAATGGCGGGGACAATGCGATTGACAACTTGAGTGGGTAAATCAGCTAACTCTTTGGAGGCAGTCTTACTGACAAGAACTTTATACATCTTCGGTCAACTTGCCTTTGGCTTTCAGATCCCGGATCACTTCTTCCAATGGGATCTTTTCTTCGTCCTTGCGGACCTCTGCAATCAGGCTGTCATAAAAGTCTTCCCACAACTCTCCATATTTCCGTAAATCGATCTGGACCGCCACTTTCTCATTTTTATCGTCGGTCACGTAGTTAATTCCTTCCATTTTTCTCTCAATTTTCAATATGCTAAGGTAACGTTTTTCCTGCTTATAGAATTCCTCATTGCAAATTGTTAGCTGACGCCTGAAATAAATGTAGTTCTGGGTACGAACCTAATAGAAATAGTCAAAACCCCCGATAATCGCTCGAAAGGCCGGAGAGGTCATTGCCTGGGATCATCACGAAGCTAAGGAATAACTCAAAATGGCTAAATTGAGCCGAATTCCTCCAACTCGCCCAATGCCCCATTCTCACCCTCATCCTCCAGAACACGACCGTATCCAGCGAAACTATACAGTAGCGTTCTGGCTCAATACGGGATTTGCTTTCCTGGAGATTGCCGGTGGGTTGTATACCAACAGTGTCGCTATCCTGTCCGACGCGCTGCATGACTTCGGCGATAGCCTTTCCCTGGGCCTGGCATTTTATTTTCAGCGGAAATCACTAAAAAAAAGAGACGACTTTTTTTCTTACGGCTACAAACGCTTTTCACTGCTTGGCGCCTTTATCAACTCGCTTATCCTTATTATCGGATCCATCTTTATTTTACAAGAGGCTATCCATCGCCTGGCCCGGCCCGAACAGGCAAATGCCGAAGGTATGCTGGCTCTGGCTATCGTCGGAATTGTCGCGAATGCGATCGCCATGTTCCGGCTGCGATCAGGCGGGTCGATCAACGAACGCGTGGTGGCGCTTCATTTTCTGGAAGATGTGTTGGGTTGGGTGGCAGTATTGATCGGCAGTGTCGTGATGTTGTTTGCCGATGTTCCCATCCTGGACCCGCTTTTGTCCATGCTTATCGCAGGCTTTATTTTATTTAATGTCTATAAAAACCTTCGCCAGGCTTTCCGGATCATTCTGCAAGGCACTCCCGACAACGTGGACATGGAAGAGATCGGAAGGAAAATCAAATCGATCCCTGGCATTACCGGTATTCACGATGTGCATACCTGGTCGATGGATGGGCATTACAACATCATGACTCTTCACCTTGTCGTGAAGCCCGCTATCCCCCTGGTCGATCTAGAAGGATTAAAGCGTGAAGTACGACTTCAGCTTCAACACTTAAATATTCAGCATATTACGATTGAGACTGAGTTTGAGGATCAGGGGTGTGAGTTGGAGGAGTCGTAATTCGGTAATCGGTGGTGTAAACAATGACGACTGGACTAGAAATGGTGATCGGTAATCGGTGATCGGTAATCGGTGGTGTGTAAACAATGACGACTACACTAGAAATGGTGATCGGTAATCGGTGATCGGTAATCGGTGGTGCAAACAATGACGACTAGTGCCCTTCCAACTATCTATTTATACAAATGAGTGTTTTGAATTTGAGCTCGCCGTGGTTCGCCGTGCCCGCCGTGACCTTGCAACGCAAAAGGCCACAACGAACCTGCCTACCGGCAGGCAGGCACGGCGGACCACGGCGTGCACTGCGAGAG
>Ga0193718_1000239_pt1 | contig 13062 bp, 8 predicted proteins | sample U2a1metaG_FD_144918 | JGI IMG/M metagenome (GOLD analysis project Ga0193718, IMG submission 144918) | Soil microbial communities from a riparian zone of the East river system, Colorado, United States - U2a1 | ecosystem: Environmental > Terrestrial > Soil > Riparian zone | place: USA: East River... | reverse complement strand
TCTAAATTGTGGGGCGACAGTCCCAGAGGGACGAAATATCGGTAGCCAGAATCATCGGTCACGACCAAGTTCCGTAGGAACGAAATATAGTTCGGCGCCAACTGTAAAATCGCATAGCCATCATTTGGGGATTATATTCACCAAATAATGGGTATTTTCGGTGATTAGCCAAAAATTGGACTGTGATTCTGGTGAGGTTGGAAAGGCGGTGGGACGTTTTGTCTACGAAGGTAATAAGGTTAACGTGTGCTGTTTCACTTTGTCCTTCGTGGTTCTTTGTGTTCTTTGTGCCTGCCCCGGCTTTGTCGGGGACCTTTTTCGCAAACGCAGGTCACAACGAAACACGACCGGCACGGCGAAATTGTCCAGTATGGACAACTATTGGAGTATGTCCAGTTTTTGCCATAAAACTGGACATAGATCGAAATGTGTCCAGTTTTATTAACTATTTTTGGGCTATGTCCAGTTTCTGTAGGTAAACTGGACACCCTATATGGCAAATACGAACAGAAATGTCCCCTTTAATGACTTGATGCCCCTGCCTCCGGGCGAGGAATTGGAGAACGATCCGGAAATTCTCAAAAAATTGGTCGCAGCCTCCCGTGCCCTGGCCTCCATGGACAACAACGTCCTCCGCCTGCCTAATCCGCTGATGCTGGTCAATACGATCGCCCTGCAGGAAGCGAAAGCCTCCTCAGCGATTGAGAATATTTTCACTACGGAGGATGAACTCTACAAAGCCATCTCCAACACCATTCAGGAAGAAAATACCAATGCCGCCACCAAAGAGGTATTGCGCTATCGGGAAGCCTTATGGGAAGGGAATGCGCAACTGGAAATAGACAAGGTCATTTCCCTCCCGTTGATCATTAAGATATACCGCCAAATTAAAAACACGCAGAGTGCCCTACGCTCACCACAAGCACAGGTCGTCATCCGCCAGGGACAAAGCGAATTCAGAACAGGTGAGGTCGTCTACACCCCTCCGCGTGGTGAGGGGGTAATCGAAGCCTTGATGGATAATCTCATTGACTATCTCAATGATGATGGAAAATTCCCAATGGACCCGTTGCTAAAGATGTGCATCGCCCATTACCAGTTCGAGGCCATTCACCCTTTTACCGATGGCAACGGCAGGACCGGACGGATTCTCAACCTGCTGTACCTGGTCAACCAACGATTGTTGTCCGGGCCGGTACTCTATCTATCCAAGTACATCATCGCTCATAAAGATGAATATTACTTCGCGCTAAGCGCAGTGATCAACCGGGGCGCCTGGAAAAATTGGATCCTCTACATGCTTGACGCCGTAGAAAAAACAGCTACCCTCACCAACAGGCTCATTCATGAAACGGTGAACCAGATGGAGGCGACGCTGGAGCAAGGAAGGAAGCACATCAAATGGTACAACAAGGACATCAATGAGGCCTTGTTCAGCCAGCCCTACAGCAGGGCAAAGACGGTGGCCGACGTAATGGGAAAGACATCACGCACGACGATTTCCAAATACATGGACGAGCTGGTGCAGGCCAGGATCCTGACTCCGAAAAAAGATGGTAACCAGGTGTATTACCTCAACGATGATCTGATTCGAATTCTGGAAGGATAAAACGCTCTTCTCCTGTCGTGAGTCCCAAATTGTTTGAGCTGTGATTGCTATGATTAGGATGATTCATGTGATTTTAATGATGGATATGATTTTCTTCAAATTGAATAAATAGCATACGAATCATTTTAATCAAATAAAATCAGAAGAATCCAGGTTCAGACATTATCTTAGCAAAAGAATCACAACAATCATTTTAGAATCAAAAGAATCACAGTTCAAACAACATCATACGAATCATTTTAGAATCAAAAGAATCACAGTCAACCAACCATCATAAGAATCATTAAAATCAAAAAAATCACAGTTCAGACAATCACCCATGCGAATAACCAAACTCCTCCTCTCCCTCGCTGTCACGGCAGTACTTACTTATTTCCTCAACACAAGCTGGAACTTCGGCACCCCCATCCCACCCCTCGGCCAATTCCTCGATCCCTTCCATGGCTTTTGGCAAAATGCAGAGTCGGGCAATTTTAAATCACAAGAACTTCTTCTTGCCGGCTTGAAAGAAGAAGTGACTATTATCTACGACAGCCTCCGGGTGCCGCACATCTTTGCTAAGAACGATGAGGACCTTTACTTCGCACAAGGCTATGTTACTGCAAAGGACCGGTTATGGCAGATGGAATTTCAAACGCATGCCGGCGCGGGAAGGATCTCGGAGATCATTGGAAAGGCTGCATTGGATTTTGACCGCACACAACGGAGAATGGGGATGGTCTTTGCCGCACAAAATTCCCTTTCGGCCATGGAAGCCGACCCCGCGACTAAATCCATGATCGACCGTTACAGCGCCGGAGTCAACGCCTACATTCAATCACTGACGTACGCGGACTTCCCCATCGAATATAAACTGCTCGGCTATAAGCCCGAAGCGTGGACCAACCTTAAAGTCGCACTCCTGTTGGCCAACATGGCCAAAACCCTCAACACCGGCGAGAAGGATCTGGAAATGACCAATGCCCTGAAACTCTTCGGCAAAGAAACTATCGCTCTCCTCTATCCCGACAACGAACACCCCGGCGACCCCATCGTCGACAACCCCGGCAACTGGAAATTCAAACCCCTCCAATTGGATACCATCCCCCTGGCAGTCCCTGACGGTTTAGTACACTCAAGCTCCCCCGGGAAAATCCACTCCCCTCTCCATTCATGGAGAGGGGCGGGGGGTGAGGACATTTCGTCGAAGGATGTAGGCAGCAACAACTGGGCCGTCTCCGGCTCCAAAACCTCCACCCACTCCCCCATTCTCTGCAACGATCCTCACCTAAACTTAAGCCTCCCCTCCATCTGGTACATCATCCACCTGAACGCCCCGGGCGTGAACGTGATGGGGGCATCCCTGCCAGGAGCGCCTACCGTTGTGAGCGGGTTCAACGACTCCATTGCCTGGGGTGTCACCAACGCCCAGCGCGATGTTGTCGATTGGTATAAGATCGAATTCAAAGACAAAACAAAAAACGAATACCGGAGCGACGGCCAGTGGAAACCGACGCGCAAAGTGATCGAAAAATTCGAAGTGAAAAACAATGCTCCCGTTTATGATACGGTTGTCTACACTCACCACGGCCCCGTCCGGTTTGATGAAACGTATTACAGCGAAAACGCATTGCAGAATTTCGCTTACCGCTGGATTTCCCACGACCCGTCGACTGAATTTCTTACTCAACCGCGCCAAAAACCATGCTGATTATTTAGAGGCCCTCGATCACTATCACGCGCCGGCTCAGAATTTCGTATTCGCCAGCACGGCAGGCGACATCGCCATGCGGATCCAGGGAAAATTTCCCGTAAGGAGAATGAACGAAGGAAAGTATATCCTGGACGGGACCAAAACCTCCACGGAATGGAAAGCCTTCATTCCCAACGACCAGAATATCACCATCAAAAACCCCTCCCGCGGCTTTGTGAGTTCGGCGAATCAATACCCTGCTGACGATACGTATCCCTACTATATTCAGTCATCCAGTTATGAAGCCTACCGCAACCGGCGGATCAACAAGGTGCTCAGTGAACTCACCGACATCACCCCGCACGATCTGATGAAGCTTCAATTCGATGTGTATTCCCTGCAGGCAGCAGAAAGTTTGCCGGCTTTCCTTGCCTACCTCGATACAACCCAATTCTCTCCGGCAGAGTCGTATGCGTGGAAAAAACTAAAGTCATGGGATTACTACAACACCATCGATTCGGAAGGCGCCTCTTATTATGAAGCATGGTGGAATGCACTCAAGCCCATGATCTGGGACGAGCTGGACAAGGCTTCTGTCGAATTGGAAACTCCCACGACGTACACCACCATCAAATTAATTAAAGAACACCCGGACCTCTCCTTCTTTGATATTGCAGACACCCCTGAAAAAGAAACGGCGAAAGAAGTAGTTCGTAAGTCATTTTCAGAAGGAGTGAAAACCATTGAGAAATGGATGAGCGAACACCCATCCAAAAAATCCGTCAGGTGGGCCGATTACAAAGACACCTTCATCGGTCACCTCCTGCGCCTCCCCGCCTTCAGCTACCACGTCCAGCACGGCGGCAACCGCTCCATCGTCAACGCCTCCACCCGCACGCATGGTCCGAGTTGGAGAATGGTAGTGAGTCTGGAAAAGTCGGGAGTGAAAGCGTGGGGTGTTTATCCGGGGGGACAATCGGGGAATCCCGGTAGTCTTTATTATAACAATCTATTAGACCGTTGGACGAAGGGACAGTATTATCAACTTCAGTTCACAAGTTCTGAGGCCTTACTGAGGGGGAGGTCGTTGATGACGACTTCGTTAAGACCGGAGTCGGTGATCGGTAATCGGTGATCGGTGATCGGTGGATTTTAGAAGGGTAAGCAGGTTAGGCATTTGGATGGTGATGTTGGCAAGGGAAGGTGATCGGTAATCGGTGATCGGTGATCGGTGGGGTGGTTGAATGGTAGTTAGTTTACGGCATTTGGATGTTGATGTTGGCAAAGGAAGGTGATCGGTGATCGGTGATCGGTGATCGGTGATCGGTGGATTCTAGAATGGTATTTAGTTTACGGCATTTGGATGTTGATGTTGGCAAAGGAAGGTGATCGGTGATCGGTGATCGGTGGATTCTAGAATGGTATTTAGTTTACGGCATTTGGATGTTGATGTTGGCAAAAATGCAGGGTCAGTAGCTAGGTCAAAAATCAAAAATTAACAATAAAAAATAAACAATGCGTTTGAGGGATTTCTGATTGTTTATTGCTGATTTGTGATTGCTGACCTTAAGTTCCGCCAGGTAAAAAATCAACAATCAACAATAAAAAATAAACAATGCGTTTGAGGGATTTCTGATTGTTTATTGCTGATTTGTGATTGCTGATTAACTGTCAAGTATCGTCTCCCGAGGGGACGATACGGAGGGGTGGGGAAATCGTACAGGGGTTTCGCATCGTCCTCTGCGAGAGACGATGCTGGACAACTGGATAGTCAAGTATCGTCTCCCGAGGGGACGATACGGAGGGCGGGGATCGTACCCGGGATTTCGCATCGTCCTCTCCGAGAGACGATGCTGGACTAAAACAGATTTCTGATTGTTTATTGCTGATTTGTGATTTAATAGTTTAAGATAGGGCAAAACCACCGATCACCGATTACCAATTGTTAAATTTTATACATATGAAATTTCTAATTCAACTCGCTGCAACGGTAATAGTATGCCTGGCATTACAATACTTCCTCCCCTGGTGGACTCTCCCTCTGGGAGCGTTTGCAGTCGGATTTGTGTTTCGAAATAAAGGCTACCTCTCCTTCTTCGCGGGGTTCCTGGGTGCTGGATTACTTTGGTTGGGGATGGCGCTGATAATCGACTTCAATACCCAGTCCATCCTCACTCAAAAAGTAAATCAACTTTTGCCGGTGAATGCACTGTTGATGACGACGTTGGTGGGGGGACTCGTGGGAGGATTGGGAGGGATGACGGGGGCGTTGTTGTCGAAACTGTGATTCGGACATTTGCCACGAAGGCACGAAGACACTAAATTTCTATATTAAAAGAAAATTCTTAGTGTCTTTGTGTCCTCGTGGCAGGCAGAGATTAGAAAAAATAGAAAAAACTTAGTGTCTTTGTGTCTTAGTGGCCTTTGAGCCACGAACTAAAAAGCCAGGATTGTGAATCAAGGGCCCGAAAATTCCGATCTCACCCTCAGCATAAAAAACGGTGATGCGCAAAGTCTGGAATTGCTCTTCCGGAGGTTGTACCCGCGGCTTTGTGCCTATGCGCGGCAATTCTTGCAAGATGCGGATGATTCGGAAGAGATCGTTCAGGAACTCTTTTACACGCTTTGGAAGAACCGCAGCCGCCTGGATGAAACGAAATCGCTGACGCATTACTTGTTTACGGCAACGAAAAACAGTTGCCTGAATTTCCTTGAATCCAAAAAAAGCAGGGCCACCTATTCCGAGTTGATGCGGTTTCTTTATGTCCAGGAAGCGTCGGACAGCATTAATTCTTACCATGTGCTCATGGCACAAGAACTGGAAAAAGATTTTGACTTGGCCCTGAACCACCTCCCGCAGGAATGCAGGAAGGTATTTGAATTGAGTCGCTTTGAGGGGCTTAAATATCAGGAGATTGCGACTAAGCTTAATATTTCGATTAAGACGGTGGAGACGCAGATGTCGCGGGCGTTATCGAAATTGAGAATACAATTAAGAGAGCACCTCGCGTAAACGCGAAGGTTGGGTAATCGGTGATCGGTGATCGGTGATCGGTGGATTCTAGAATGGTATTTAGTTTACTGCATTTGGATGTTGATGTTGGCAAAAATGCAGGGTCAGTAGCCAGGTCAAAAATCAAAAATTAACAATAAAAAATAAACAATGCGTTTGAGGGATTTCTGATTGTTTATTGCTGATTTGTGATTTAATAGTTTAAGATAGGGCAAAACCACCGATCACCGATCACCGATTACCGATCACCCAACTTCCATACTTTAAATAAAAATCCACCATCGTTGTAGGGGTAACCACCCGGTTGTCTGTATTATACCATATGACCCCCATCGACCCGACCCCCGACCCCATCAAGGACATCATAACCCGCTTCCTCGAGGGCGCGGCCTCCGAACAAGAAGTCGCCATCTTATGGGGCTGGCTGGAGGAGAGTCAGGCAAACCGTCAGTATTTTGACGAGGTCAACAATGCTTTTCAGGTTTCGGTTACGCTTAGCCGGTTTAACCAGCAAAAAGTCGATACGGCCTGGAACACCCTGGCGCAACGAATTGATCCGGAAAAGAAGGGCCGGACTTTCTCGTTATCCAGTATCCCCCGTTTCTCCCCGTTGAAAATCGCCGCCTCCGTATTCCTGGTCGCTGTATCGTGCTTTATTATAATGCAATTGATCTCGAAGAACGGAATAACGGGCAGGAACGTCACCCTGGTCCGCAATGCTGAAGGCAACAATACCCGGATCCTTTTGCCCGATGGCTCATTGGTCTGGCTGAATACGAACAGCACATTGGAATACCCACCTTCCTTTGGAAATTCTTCCCGGATCGTGACGCTGAAAGGCGAAGCTTTTTTCGACGTTAAAAAGGCGGGGACACCCTTCATCGTACAGACGGAACGCCTGCAGGTTTTTGTAATGGGCACAAAGTTTAACGTTCAAGCTTACAAAAATGATCCCGATCTGAAGACCACGCTGGAAGAGGGCAAGATCGAATTGCGCGTAAAAGGGGAAGATCAGTTTTATCTTATGAAACCAGGCGACCAGATCACCCTGAACACCGCAGTCCACAAGGTCACATTAAAAAAAGTAAATCCCGCCAACTTCACCGCCTGGAAAGAAGACGAGCTTGTCTTTGATAATACGGAACTGGGTGAAATCGCCGCGAAACTTGAAAACCGGTACAAGGTCAAGATCTCCGTCGACAGCGTCCTGGCCCATCGCGAGCGACTTACCATGACCATTGAACATGAAAGCCTTGATGAAGTACTGGATATGATCCGTATTTCTTCTCATTTAAAAGTAAGAACGGAAGACAATAAAATAATTTTATACGAATAACCTCACCCCCCGGCCCCCTCTCCGAGGCGGAGAGGGGGAGCAGTGACTCAACCACTCCCCCTCTCCGCCTCGGAGAGGGGGTCGGGGGGTGAGGTGAACCAACGAAACCCTATACCTATATGAATACTCTCTACTCCCGAAAAGTCAACCCACACCGACTTTCATTGTGCATGGCATGCCTCCTCAGTCTGCTATTGGCAGGGCCGGCGGTTAAGGCGGATCGCCTTCAACATTTCATCGAACTGAACCTGAAGGAAGCGTCCCTTAAATCAGCCTTAAAGGAAATCGAACGCCAAACGGATTATCATTTTGTTATTAATGATAGTCAGATCAGGATGGTTCAGAAATCCGTAACGCTTACCATCAAAACTAAAAAGATCGAAGAGGTGCTCGATCAATTGTTGAGCGGCACCCATATTACTTACCGGATCAGGAAAAAACAGATTACCCTCATTCCACCGGTTAACAGCAGCCTGGAAGCCAGTGCAAGTTCACGTGGAACCTCTTTCACCGCGCTCGGACCACAGGGCAACCGGTTTACCGATGAATGGTTATTTGAACAGGATATCATCGTTACCGGGACGGTAAAAGATGAAAACGGGAACCCGCTGCCGGGCGTGAGCGTGCTGGTAAAAGGGACTTCCGTAGGGACCATCGCAGACGCCAACGGGAATTTTTCTATCAATGTTCCTTCAGGAGAATCCATCCTGGTTTTCAGTTTTATCGGTTATGTATTGAAGGAAGTTCCTGTCAATGGTCAAACGGTCCTGAGCGTCGACCTCGCTCCCGCTACTCAAACGCTTAATGAAGTTGTCGTGGTGGGATACGGGACGCAGGAAAAGAAAGATGTCACGGGGGCGATTTCGGCGGTGAAAGGATCGGATATCGAGAACCTTCCCTCGGGTGGTGCACAGCAAGCTCTGCAGGGAAGAATGGCTGGCGTGAATATCGTCCGCAATGGAGGAGCGCCCGGCAATGCCGGTTCGATTCGCATTCGCGGATTGGGTACGGTCAACAACGCCGATCCCTTGGTTGTCATCGACGGCGTTCCTTCCGGAAGTATGAACGATGTGAACCCCAATGACATCCAATCCATCGAAGTATTGAAAGATGCTTCTGCCTCTGCGATATACGGAACCCGTGCCGCCAACGGAGTCGTGCTGATCACCACCAAGCGCGGAAAATTCGGAGATAAGCTGAGCGTGACGGTCAATGGTTATTCCGGCGTTTCAAACCGGATCAAAACAATCGACGTACTGGATGCCCCTACATTGGCTCAGTTGAAACGGGAGGCCTATACCAACGATACTCCGGATGGGTCAACCGTCCCTCCCATCTGGCAAGACCCGCAATATCAAATTCAAAAAACAAACTGGCAGAATGCTTTGCTGAAGCAGGGTACGACAAACAACCTGGACATTTCCATCCGCGGCGGCAGTGAAAAATCATCCTTCGCAATTTCAGGCGGGCATTACAACGAGAAGGGGATCATCGGAAAATCGTATTATGAACGATATACCTTTCGCATGAATTCCGATCATAAGATCAGCGACCGGTTCAGGATTGGCCAAAACCTTCAACTGACCAATACCAATGACAATGCACCCAACACCCTTTCTGCTCAGGATGGTTTGCTGTGGAGTGCAATCCGCTTTCATCCTGGTTTGCCGGTCAGGAACCCCGATGGAACCTACGGTACGACGGATGGGATTGGTGCTTTCGGAGATATTAACAATCCTATCTACACCGTCGACACGCAGGATCAAAACAATACGCGCAACCGGATTTTGGGAAACCTCACCGGCGAGTATGAGATCGTAAAAGGATTAAAATTAAAAGCGAACCTGGCAGCAGATGCAACGTTTACAAACAATCGGAATTTCGAGGTGAAGATCTCCGACCAGTTCCGTAAAAACAGCTACAACCAGCTTACCCTTAAAAATGACAAGTACTGGGCTATCCTGCAGGAATACTTTCTTTCTTATGATAAGCACTTTGGAAATCATGCTTTGGTTTTGCTGGGCGGATATACATCTCAAACGTTCAACGATGTCTATTCCGCCACACGAGGCAGGGACTTCGCGAGTGAATCGCCTGAATTGCGTTATATGCGATACGCCGGTTCAATTGTTGCTCTTGGCGGAAGCGATGACGGAGGCCGGAGCTATGATGCGCTGCAGTCCGTATTTGGACGCGTCAACTACGCTTTTAAAGACCGATATTTGTTGACCGCAACGTTCAGGGCAGACGGTTCATCAAGATTTGCCGAGGGTCATAAGTGGGGTTACTTCCCCGCCTTTTCTGCCGGGTGGAGAATTTCTGAAGAGACCTTCTTCAAAGAAGCCGTTCCATTCGTAAGCAACCTTAAGCTGACAGGCGGCTGGGGACAACTGGGCAATCAAAATGTAAGCTCACTCCAATACCTGGCGTTGATCAACTCAGGCTATCGCTATGCATTGGGCGGCAGCCAACCACAAAATCAAATTTCAGGATCGGCCCAGGGAAGGATCCCGAATGTGAACATCGGATGGGAAACGGCGGAAATGACCAACGTCGGTCTGGATGCCGGATTTTTAGACAATAAGGTATTCCTCTCCGCTAATTATTTTATTAAGGACACCAAGAAAATGCTCCTCTCCCCGCCTTCTTTGGGTACACTGGGGAAAGCCTCTATCCCGGACCAGAACATCGGGCAGATCCGGAACCAGGGATTGGAAATCGAATTGGGCTACCAGCACAAAACGGGTGATATTACATTTAGCCTCAGCGGCAATGCCACGTTCATTAAGAACAACGTCACCAAACTTTTAACACCGGGCAGTTTTCTCGCCGCGCAAACCTATGGTAGAACAGACCAGGAGATTACACGAAGTTATGAAGGACATCCCTATGGTACGTTCTACGGATGGCGTACCAATGGCCTTTACCAGAATCAAAGTCAGATCGACAATGATCCTGCTCTTGCCAACGACAGCCGGAAGGCCGATATCAAACCCGGCGACGTACGCTTTGCAGATATCAACAAGGATGGATTAATTGATAACCGGGACAGAACGATCCTCGGAAGTCCGCAGCCAAAAGTAACGTATGGCTTAAATGCAAATGTGGGCTATAAAGGTTTTGACCTGACCCTCTTCTTCCTCGGGACGGCGGGAGTGGACATCTACAATGCCGACCGCATGCAAGGGCTTGACGCAAGTTATTCGTTTAATTTATATGCAGAGACCAAAGGACGGTGGACGGGTGATGGAACAAGTAATTCCATTCCGAGGGTGAGTGCAAATAATCTAAACAAAAATTTCCGTACGTCGGATCTGTTTATTGAAAAAGGTGATTTTCTCAGGCTGAAGAATATTACACTCGGGTACAAGATCCCCAAGAGCGTTTTGGATCCGCTTCACCTGACGCAGGCGCGCTTTTATGTGTCGGGCCAAAACGTATTCACCTTTACGAAATACAAGGGTCTCAATCCGGAATTGGGTTATGCGGACGGGAACCGGGCACAAGGACAATACACACAACAGAACGTGGACTATGCCCAATACCCGTTGTCCAGGACGTTTACGGTAGGCGCAACCATTACTTTTTGATTTTCTGAAAAACTGACTTTAAAAATCATATCCGATATGAAACAAATAATCAGAATAGCCGGGTTACTCCTTTTCACAGCCGTTACCGGTTGCCAAAAGAACCTGCTTGAATCCACACCGTACGGTCAGGTTACTTCGAATCAATTCTGGCGCAACGGCGATGATGTACTGGCTGCTACCAATGCCATTTATGCACCCTTGCTGGATGAAGATGGTTTCGCCCACACCGAATACACGTTCGACAACTGTTCCGACGACATGAACCGGGCAGGCGATCATACCGATGAAACCTTCATCGAACTCTTCACCTTCGACGCCTCCAATTCTCACATATTGAATACCTGGTCGACCAAATACGAAGTCATCTCCCGCGCCAACGCCGTGCTGATCAATGCGCCCAAGGTTGCCATGGATGAAAGTCTGCGTAAACGGTATATGGGAGAAGCTTACTTCCTGAGGGGATTTGTGTACTGGCGGTTAGCCGTTATTTATGGAGCCGTTCCCATCCTGGTGGAAGCCGATGTCGTGGCCAACAACTTCAATAAACCAAAAGCCACGCTTGCCGAAGTGCAAGCCCAGGCAGAGTCTGACTTTATGAGTGCCGCAGCCAATCTGCCGGTTTCCTATGATGACGCCAATGTAGGAAGAGCGACGCAGGGAGCAGCCTATGGATTTCTGACCAAGCTGTATGTGTATCAGGAGCAATGGACCAAGGCGATTGATGCCGGCAAGAAAATCACCACGAATGCTGCCTACAAGCTGGCCGATAATTACAGTGACGTCTTCACCTTAGCGACAGAAAACAATCCCGAAGTATTATATGGACTCCAATACGAATCCGGTTGGACTACCGACGATTCGCCGGCATGGTATCACACCCCCCAGGGCCTGGGAGGATGGGGATTCCATGAGCCCATTCAGGATCTGGTGGATGAATTCGAAGCAGGAGATCCCCGGTTGGCTTATTCCATATTCCGCCCCGGCGACATTGTCGACCTGGGAGCGAAAGGCCAGGTGGTCTTTTCTCAGACGGACACGCGCATCACGGGGTATGCCTTTCGGAAATACTCCAACTTTACGGCCGACGGCGACATGAATCAGAGCCTGAATGCTGCCTGGCTGCGGTCGGCGGATGTGTACCTGCTTGTCGCGGAAGCAAAAATCCGTTCCAACCAGAATGGCGATGCCGAACTGAATGTCGTCCGCACCCGGGCCGGCCTATTGCCCAAGACCAACGTTACGATGGCCGACATCATGCATGAACGTCGTGTAGAACTCGCCGGCGAAAATGACCGTCATCAGGATCTCATGCGATGGGACAAGGCAGGCTTGGTTGATATCGTTGCCTGGTATGCCAAGGATCGTGGTCCGTTCAAGCCAGCGAGAACGTTTGTGAGACCCAAGCACTATTACTTTCCTCTTCCCCAAAGGGAGATTGATTTGAGTAACGGGGTATTGGTGCAGAATAGTAATTACTGAGTGGGCATGGGTCCACCATGAGCAGCGCTGTGAATCAAACATCAACAATAAAAAATAAACAATAAACAATAAACAATAAACAATCAACAATCAACAATCAACAATCAACAATCAACAATCAACAAAATCAACAATCAATAATAAAAAATAAACAATCAACAATCAACAATTCACATGACGGATTTTTGATTGTTTATTGGTGATTTGTGATTGCTGATTTTGCGGCGCTGTGAATCAACAATCAACAATTCACGTGACGGATTTTTGATTGTTTATTGGTGATTTGTGATCGCTGATTTTGCGGCGCTGTGAATCAAAAATCAACAATAAACAATAAACAATCAACAATCAACAATTCACGTG
>Ga0193718_1000238_pt1 | contig 13099 bp, 11 predicted proteins | sample U2a1metaG_FD_144918 | JGI IMG/M metagenome (GOLD analysis project Ga0193718, IMG submission 144918) | Soil microbial communities from a riparian zone of the East river system, Colorado, United States - U2a1 | ecosystem: Environmental > Terrestrial > Soil > Riparian zone | place: USA: East River... | reverse complement strand
TCCATTCCACCGTTTTGCCTATACTATTGGCAGTCGACTTGAAAAGCTTGACGGCCATCTCTTCCGAGATCGCCATCCCATACTTGTCAGCCAATGCTTGCCGCGGATCTCCTTTGATGAAGTCAATGGAGAACATGTTAAAATAATCCCTGCTTGCATAGTGCGCTTTTGATTTGATCTTTTTTTCTCCCAGGGAAATGATTCCCTGTTCGGAGAACCACGATGCAGGAACTACCGACGCAGCATATTCCACTTCCGGTATTTCCCGGGCTAGGGCTTCGGCGAGAATGCCAGGTGTAACCGGACCCGTTTGGATTCCATTTACTTCGTCGTACGAATTCGCAAGCACCTGATAGAGTCGTGCATCCTTCGTGTTGAACTTGTCGACATTCAACTCGTCGGAAACCCAGAAGTAAATAAGGAGCGCGCACGCGAGACCGGTCGACAAACCGATCAGGTTAATAAAGAAAGAACTTTTATAGCGCAGGAAACTGCGATACACAAGAAGCAAAGTATGTTTATGCATGTCGGTGGTGGTAATTCGATTTATTCTCCTGATGGCAAAGGGGCGACACAGGTCGAAGACATCCCGGATGTAGCAAAGCCTTGCGATCGTTTTTCCGCGTTCGCTAAGGCGCTTGCCATAAAGTTCATACAGGTCGCCTTGGACCGTTTCGACAACTTCCTCTGAACAAAACCAGGTCAGAAACCGATCGGCCCACCGCGGGGGCTTGTTATTCGTTTCCATTACTTGACGAAGAAGTTCAGTTCCGGGATTTGTTCAGCGAATGAGAGTCGCAAGGCATTAGCTTCGATCAGTACTTTTCTACCGAAGGCAGTGAGCTGGTAATACTTCTTCTTACGTCCGCCGCGGTCGTGGGTGGCTCCGCCCTCTTTTGAAGTCAGATAACCCTTGCCTTCCATACGATAAAGAGCGGAGTGGAGGGCTCCGATGCTGGGATTCTTCCCGGTCCTTTCCTGTAAGATTTCCTTGATTGTTACGCCGTACGCATTCTCGCCCAGAGACCCTACCGCCAATAGGACAATCTCTTCAAAAGCGCCTATTTTCATACTTATTGGGATTATATTCCTAAAAACGAAACAAACATCGATTTGTTTCCTGTTTGCAAAATAAATATCAGAAATCTTAAGGGAGGATTATGATTTAAAATGCAAGTAACCGCAGATTCCTTCAATACTTCTCGCACAAAATGGTTTAATTGGGGGCTTTCTCTAAAGTTGGCAATCATTTCTTCTATGAAAAGAAAAACAAAACTCTGCGCCTCCTTCGCGTCTCTGCCTGCGCCAAGGCTTCGGCAGACAGGCCTGCGCCTCTGTGGTGAAAAAAACACCGTTACCGGTTGGTCCTTGCTCACCGGTGGACTGATCATGATCCTGTTCGCCGCAAGCTGTTCAGAGAAAAAATCATCTGAACCAAAGGGCAGTACTCCTGTTCAATCTTCATTCCAACATCCCCTCAATCCTCTCAGCATCGAAGAGATCAAACTGGTCAAACAGATTTTGCTCGCGGAACGAAAGGTGGATACAACGTTCCGCTTCCATGTGATCAATTTAAATGAGCCACCGAAAGCGGAGATGCTGAAGTACAAATCCGGGGACGATTACCGACGGGAAGCATTCGCAGTACTGTACGACCGGACCAACAATAAGACCTATGAAGCCGTCGTCGATCTGACGGCAAAAAAAGTTCTTTCATTTAATTCTCTTCCGGGTGTCACCGCCGGCGGATTCGCCGAAGACTCCATCACCGACGTGATACTCAAAAAGGATCCGTTGTGGCTGGCAGGACTTCGAAAAAGGGGAATTCATCCTGATTCAGTCAAGACGTCCTTCGTATTCGCCGGCGAGATGGGCATTGCCCCTCCGGATCACCGGGAAATGATCTGCACCCCGCAATACATTAATAACAAATACCACGAACTGCTCATCGATGGATTGGTCGCCTACGTCGATCTGACCGCACAGAAGGTCTTGAAAGTACTGGATGACGGAGGGAAGACATTTTATAAGCCGGAAGACATAGGCTATTTTGAAATGGACTCAGCCAAACTGCTGGTCCCAGAGTCAAAACCGCTTAGGATCTCTCAGCCGGAAGGGACTAGTTTTACGATCGAGGGGTTTCAGGTTAAAGGTAAAAGCTGGTCATTCCGGCTGGGGATGGATAACCGTGAAGGATTGATCCTGCATGATGTAAAGTATAATGATAACGGACTGTTGCGACCCGTACTCTACCGGGCGTCCGTTGCCGAAATGTATGTTCCGTATGGTTCGACAGATCTTACTCACGCGGCCTGGAATTATTATGATGTCGGCGCTTACCGGCTTGGCCAGTCTTATATCCATTCCATGGGTGGCTTAAAGGTAGGTGCCGATGTTCCGGAAAACTCGACATTTCTTTCCGGTATCTTTCACGATGAACGGGGAGAACCGAAGCAGGTGGATAGCGTGGTAGCAGTATATGAAGAGTATACAGGCCCCTTAACACGACACGGAAAATTTGCAAAGGGTGACCGAAACCTTGTTGTAAAATATTTTACGAAAGTTTGGAACTACGATTACGGTTTTAAATGGGTATTCCATGAGGACGGAACCATTGATCTGAAAATGGAACTCACCGGTGTTGTCGGGATCAAAGGGGTTAATCGGATTACCGATTTGCCTGGCGGTGCTGACGAAACCTATAAGGGCATGTATTATGGAACACTCGTGGCGCCGCACGTAGAAGCAACGAACCATCAGCATTTCTTTACCTTTCGTTTGGATCTGGACGTCGATGGGACTGAGAATATCGTCGAAGAAATGAATACCGTGCCCGTTCCGGCGAATGATAAGAATCCGTGGAACAATGCCTTTGTAAAACAGATGTCCTTAATAAAAAATGAATCGGAAGGGCGGAGAAACTTAAACACTGGCACGTACCGTCATTGGATGGTCGCCGATTCAAAAGCCGTGAATGCACTGGGACAACAAAAAAGCTATGCTCTCATGCCCGGGCAAAATGCCTCTCCCCTGGCGGCCGCAGGATCAGGTCCCCGCAGGATGGCGGATTTTCTGGAGAGCCAGCTTTGGGTGACTTCTTATAAAGAAAATGAATCGTATCCCGCCGGCGACTACCCCAACTCCCGCGGGATAAAAGATGGATTGCCGGGCTGGGTAGAAGACAATGAAAGTCTGCAAGGAAAGGATGTCGTACTATGGTATAACCTGGGCGTAACGCATATCGTGCGCCCGGAAGACTGGCCGATCATGAATGTCCATACAATAGGTTTCTCCTTGATGCCGTTCGGATTTTTTGAAAAGAATCCGGTAATAGGAAATAGGCGCGTCCCCGCGCGGTCGGTTATCGTGCCCGGTAAATTGATGCCCCCGGATGTTACCTTGTGTGTGCCGTTGCCGAGGGAGCGGTAGGTGGGGGTAAGATTGTACCTTCGGAAGTGTTGAAGTGCTGAAGTGCTGAAGTGTTGAAGTTAGGGGGTCCCTATATAGCCAGATACTACCAACATCAACACAGTATCTGTGCTGAAGTGTTGAAGTGTTTATGTGTTGAAGTTGGGGAATCCCCTATTTGGCCGGGTAACACCAACATCAACACCTCCGCACATCAACACGTCAACACATTGTTTGTGCTGAAGTGTTTATGTGTTGAAGTGTTGAAGTTAGGGGGTCCCTATATAGCCAGATACTACCAACATCAACACAGTATCTGTGCTGAAGTGTTGAAGTGCTAATGTGTTGAAGTTGGGGGATCCCCTATTTAACCGGGTACTACCAACATCAACACTTCCGCACATCAACACATCAACACAAGTCAGCGCTCCTTTTTCTCCTCCAGTAAATTAATTGTCCGCGATTTCAAATCCCCGATGGCAGGCAGCTCGTTGAAGGGCTTATCCAAATAAAAGTAAGCGGTTGCCGAAACATCGTCTTCGCGGTAGTAGTTGGTCCAGCCTTGGGGAAAATCCGGATTCAGGATGTCCGGAACGGGATTCATTTCCAGGAGCTTGTGGAATTGTTTACCGGCAACGCTCACCGGTTTTAAAACGGCTCCTTTCTTTTTTAATCTTCTCACAAAATCCGTTCCTTCTCCACCGATCTGCTGGAAAGTGACTTTACATTGACTTTCAAAATAGACCGGATCCGGAACATGGTAGCGGTAAAAACTCCATTGCTTGTTTTTTGCATCCGCCAACGGACATCCCGAATAGCGATGTGCATACATGCCCTGACCCCAGGCTGTACCAATGTAATCTTCCGTCCCCGTGCCGATTAACGTTGGAAATTCCGATTCTCCGTCAAGAAACATTTTTACTTCACCCTCTCCCCACCAACTGCTTTCATAAATACTGTCGGCTATGACGCCGACATTCATTCCTAAAAACCGACCCTTCCCGGAAACGGATGGAAGTACCACAAAATCTCTTCCCAACTTCGTCTTATTCTCCCGGTTCCAATAGGTATGGAAATAGAATACCGGTTTGTCATGTTTCTCGACCGTCGTGAGATCAATATCATAAAACAGCGTGACGGGAGTTTTGGATTCGTTGATGATCACTACCCTGGCCGCAGTATTAAACGGCATCGGAATGTGGCAGTTAAAGGATCGCCCTTCCGGGTCGGAAAAGAATTCACTTTCAAAGGGTACCCTTCTTCCCAACCCTATTCCAAAAAAATCACCCAGGGGAGCCGAGACGGCCGGGGTCCTGGCATCATCCCAATACATTTCAAGGCGTACGGACCGTAACATAACAGGAGAGCGTTCGTTAACGGTAAGCCAGATACGTTCAACAATGCCAGCTCCTTTATAATCCAGCATCACTTTCGAACTTTGAGCAGGGACTTCATCAAAGGCATGCCCCTTCGCCCCTTTATTTTCCTTGCCGCCTGACCCTTTATTGCCGGTTGGATTTTCAAAACTGGCCCACCGTGTTTGCTTGCCAACCGGAATCTCATATATCTCCTGGGCCCCTACGCGGAAGGAAACACAAATCAGGAGGATAAAGTAACTGAAAATGTTTTTCATAGTGGGATTGTAATTGAGGATGAATCATTAGTTGCAGCTATAAATATCAATCATTTTTAGCACACCCTTATTGAATACTGAATACCGATCTATACCAATTACTGATTGCCCGAATTGGATTCCCTCCAGTCCAATATCCATCGACTAAATAATTTCAAAAATTCCTGCAACCTTTTCCGCTTCCCCGGGTATTATAGGCAAAGGTGAAACAAATCCTATGAAAGGAACCTCTCTGGGAGAGTTTGAAGAACTGGTCCTGCTGGCCGTTGGCGTCCTGTTTGACGATGCTTATGGCCTCGCTCTTGTTGATGAACTTGAAAAACAAACCGGCCGCAATGTGATGATCAGTTCCGTGCACAAGGCCCTCGTAAGGCTGGAAGACAAAGGCTATTTGAAATCGCATAGGGGAGGCGCTACGGAGCTCCGGGGAGGAAGGGATAAACGGTTGTACAGGCTCACGCAGGCCGGGATAAAAGTACTGAGTCATTCCAGGGAGGTGCGTAACTCCATGTGGAAACAAATTCCAAAAATCGTCTGGGAGGGCAGCAAAATATGAAGCCTTCTCCACCCCGCAACCAGCCACCGAATTGGGCGGTGCGTTTTTTCCGTTGGTACTGCAACGATCATCTGTCCGACGCGGTACTGGGCGACATGCTGGAACTTTACGCCAGGAGACGATCGGCGAAAGGAAAAAGCAAAGCCGACGCTCTCTTCATTTTGAATGTACTTCTCTTTCTTCAACCCTTTGCCATCAAAAGAAAATCAAATTCAACACAAGCAAATTCTATCGCCATGTTTCAAAACTATTTCAAGATTGCCTGGAGAACCATGTCCCGCCAAAAAATGTACACCGGCATTAAGATCGGAGGCTTTGCCCTCGGCCTTGCTACGTGTATCCTCATTTTCCTGTTCATACGGCACGAAATCAGCTACGACAAACAGTATAAAGCCGGTGCACACCTCTACCGGGTGTACAACGATTACAGGGGACCGGATGGTGGCAAATGGACTTCTTTTCCGGCTTCGATCGTCCATATTCTGAAGAGCGATTTTCCGGAGGTGGAGAAAGCCGGCCGGTTAATACCGTACAATGGTTGGTTCAATGCAGGAAGCAACCTGTTCAGACCGGCTGACAAACTTGAAAATTCCTATGAAGAGGGCGGATCAGGAGCTTCTTGAAGTTCTGGAGATCCCTATGGTCTATGGAAATCCACTTCATGCCCTGGACAAACCAAACACCGTAGTTCTTTCTAAACGCAAAGCCGACAAGTATTTTCCGAATGAAGATCCTACCGGCCGAACGATCATTTTAAATGAAGATAAAACCAAACCGTATACAATCGGAGGGGTGATGTACGACTCCCCCGCGAATACGCATCTTCAATTTGATTTCCTGCTCACCCTGACCGGCGTGGAATTCTGGCCTGGAGAACAAACAAGCTGGTGTTGCTGGAACTACAACGCTTATGTCAGATTGAGGCCTGACGCCAACCCTGCGCAATTGGAGACGAAGCTCCTCTCGATCAGAGACACCTACTACGTCGGTTACCTGCAGGAGACCGGGAATCAATCGGCTGCCGATGTGAAAAAGTACCAACACTTTCGTTTACAGCCGGTAGCGGAAATTCATCTTCAATCTGAAGGGATAAGTGATTCTATCCCTCACGGTGATATCCGTTACATCTGGCTTTTCGGAGGAATAGCCATTTTTATCCTTCTTCTGGCGTGCATCAACTTTATCAATCTTTCTACCGCCAAGTCGGCCAACCGCGCGAAGGAAGTTGGCTTGCGAAAAGTAGTAGGTTCTGCCCGGGGCTACCTGGTCAGGCAGTTTCTTACGGAGTCCCTCGTATATAGTTTTGTTTCCTTTGTTCTTGCCATTCTTGTTGTTTCACTCGCCATGCCCTACTTCAACTCGGTTGCCGGAAAACACCTTATGATTCCGTGGACCGAATGGTGGTTATTCCCGATCCTGATTGCAGCGGCCATTGTCATTGGCCTGCTGGCTGGAATTTATCCCTCCTTTTACTTGTCGGCGTTCAAACCGGTGGACGTCCTGAAGGGAAGCGTAAGCCGGGGAAGCAAGAGTTCGAAGTTGAGAAGCGGCATGGTTATTTTTCAGTTTACCACCTCCATCATTTTGATCATCGGCACCGTGATTATCCACCGCCAGATGAAGTTTATCCTGAATACAAAAGTAGGATTCGATAAAGAACAGGTTCTCACGATTCAGGGGGCGAATACAATGGAAGGGAATCAAACCACATTTAAGGATGAACTGTTGAAGCTCGCCGATGTGGAACACGTAACGATCAATAGCTACCTTCCTATAGAGGGGACGAAGCGGGATCAGAATCCGTTTTGGAAAGATGGGAAGTCGAAAGAGGAAAAGGCAGTGGGCGCACAAAAGTGGTACGTCGACGAGGACTACCTCAGCACCATGGGGATGAAGCTCGTGGAGGGACGGAATTTTATCCTGGGCCTGGCATCGGATTCACAGTCCATCGTTATCAACCAGGCGATGGCAAAGGCCATGGGCCTCACCAAGCCGGTAGGAGAACGGATCATGAATTGGGAAACCTATACAGTCATTGGTGTGGTGGAAGATTTTCATTTTGAATCCATGAAGGGAGCGATCGGCCCCCTTTCTTTAGTAATAGGTCATGGTGGATCCATTGTCTCCGTGAAAGCGAAATCAAAAAACATGGCCAATGTGCTTCAGTCAGTGACCAGGGTGTGGAATAAGTTTATGCCTCATCAGCCCATCCGCTATTCGTTTCTCGATGAAAGTTATGCCCGGATGTACGACGACGTTCAACGCATGGGAAACATCTTTGCCAGCTTTGCGATCCTGGCCATCATCGTCGCCTGCCTGGGACTGTTTGCTCTTTCTGCTTTTATGGTCGAGCAGCGAAGCAAAGAGATCAGCATTCGCCTGGTACTCGGCGCTTCGGTAAGAAATGTTTTCCGGTTGCTCACCCAGAACTTCGTGAAACTGGTGTTAATTTCATTTGTCGTCGCGGCACCCCTTTCGTGGTACATGATGCAAAAATGGCTGGAGGATTACAAATACAGGATAGAAATCACCTGGGATGTATTCCTCCTTGCCGGAATGATCTCGGTTTTTATTGCCTTGCTTACCGTCAGCTATCAATCCATCCGGGCAGCGTTGGCGAATCCGGCTGAGTCTTTACGAACGGAGTGAGTCATTATAAAAATTCCAAATCCCGGATTAACTCGTTCAATCGTTTGATCGATGATAAAGCTGTTCAGCGTACCCTTGAAGTGTCGAAGTTTAAGGATCACAACATGAGCACTTCAACACATAAACACTTCAGCCCTTCAGCACCTCAACACCTCAACACCCATCAACGGATAATTTTTAGTATCTCTAACCTTCTGTTGATTTCACCGTATACCGAACGCTCAGACCTAAAATAGTGCCTGATGCCCATCTCACGAAGTTCGAGCAATTGTTCAGGGCGAACAACAGGTAAAAGTAGCATGGCCTCCGGTTCCCCACCGGAGGCTTTTTGCGTTCGTTTGGCGACCGGAACGCTGGCCTGCCGACAGAATCCAATCTGTGGCCCGGTTGTTACCCTGACTCATCCGGGGACAGGTCAACTGATATGAATGACGAACCTGTTTATCCATTTTTTAAACTAACCAGTTCATGAAAAACAAATTGTTAAACCTGATCTTTTTGGCTGCCGCTGCAGCTTCACTTCAGGCTTGTATGAAGACCTACCCGGTGGGACCTCGTGCCCGTTTTGCCAACCAAATTATGGTGGAAACGCCCTCTCCCTCCCGTGCGTGGGTGCCGGGGAGATATGTACCCAAAGGCAACCGCTACGTTTGGGCTACGGGTGACTATCAGATTCCGTCAAGGGGAAGATTGCGATCTGTCGAAGGGCGTTGGAATCATGCCCCGAAAGTCCATCGATACCAAAATGGAAGTATACCAATAATAGTCGCCGGTAAGCGAAAGCCGGCAAGCGGCAAGCGGAAGCCGGTATTCCGTGAAAATATATTCACCGTTGCCGGCAAGCAGTGAACGTCGACTTTCCGCAGGAATTTAATTTAAACTGAAATGCGTCATGAAAAAGGCCTTGTTAAAACTGATTTTTGTAGCGGCTGTCGGCTTGTCCCTTCAGGCTTGCATGGGGAGCTACGCTGTAGGTCCTCCACCACCCTATCCTAATAATGTTGCCATCGGCATGGCTCCATCTCCACGCCACATGTGGGTACCGGGGAGATACGTCTACAAAAGCAATTCTTATCAGCGGTCTCCCGGTTACTATCAGATTCCGCCAAGGGGAAGAACTCAGTACGTCGAAGGAAGTTGGAATCAATCCCCGAAAGGTTATCGCTACCAGGGGGGTGGGTGGAGGTGAGTGGTAATCAGTAATCAGTAATCGGTAATCGGTAATCGGTGGATTGTACTCAACGGACGCTTCAACCCTAACTCCTGGATTCTGACCACCGTCTCCTTAATGGAATGGTTGCTCCTAAGGTCAAGACAAAACCACCGATCACCGATCACTGATTACCGATCACCTTCTCTTGCCAACATCACCGTCCAAATGCCACTGATTACCGGTCACCGATTTCGCAAAGCCTTGAACTCAGAACCTTCCTTCCACTTCGGCCAGGAAGTCTCGGCGGCCAGTTTCTTGCCGATTTGAAATAATAATTCAATGTCCTCCAGACCTCCTTCAAGATTCCATCGACTTGCATTGTATTCATCGGAAGGACGGTGATACTGTTTTTCGGTGTATTCCTCATACCGTTCCCTACCATACTCCTTTCCTTTTTCTACGTGGTCAATGCCGCTGCCCGTCGTCAATGCCGGCACGCCCACTTTTGCAAAACTGAAATGATCAGAGCGAAAATAGTGCCCGGCTTCCGGGTGTGTTTCCGGTGCAATGTAACGGCCTTTACTTTCTACTTCTTTTTTCAAGTAGTCTTCTAATTCAGACTGGCCGGCGCCGGTTATTTCGATGTCCCTTGTTTTCCCGAAATTGTTAATGCCGTCGATATTGATGTTAGCAACTGTTTTCTCTATCGGGTAAAGAGGATGCTGGGCATAGTAGGCCGAACCCAGCAAGCCTTGTTCTTCCGAAGTAACCGAAAGGAACAGGATCGAGCGCTCCGGTTTGTTCTTCATGCTTTTGAATGCCCGGGCAAGTTCCAGCAGCGAAGCAGTTCCCGTAGCATTATCCAATGCACCATTGTAAATCGAATCACCCTTTTCGTCGGGTTTGCCAATGCCAAAGTGATCCCAGTGCGCCGTGTAAATAATATATTCTTCCGGCCTTTTGCTGCCTGTAATTTTACCTACTACATTTTTAGATGAATTGAATACCGCTTTTACCTTCATGGACGTGGAAAGTTTCAGGCCTAACGGAACAGCCTTGAATCCTTTCAACCGGGCTTTGGCTAAAAGGGAGGTGTCCTGTGAGGATGCCATCAGCATTTTTTTTGCGGCGGCCCCGGTAAGCCATCCTTCTACCGGACAGCGATAGGGATGCGTACTCCTGTTGTCGAGATGCAGTTGGGCCCCACTCCATGAATTTCTTACTACATCGAATGGATAAGAAGCGGCGACCGTATTGTGAATGATCAAGCATCCTTTTGCTCCGTGCCGGGATGCCTCCTCAAATTTGTACGTCCAGCGGCCATAATAGGTCATGGTATTGCCTTTAAAGAACGTGGTGTCACCGGAACCGAATCCGGGATCGTTCACCATCACCAGCACCACTTTTCCTTTCACATCGAGCCCCGCATAGTCGTTCCAATGATACTCCGGCGCCACAATCCCAAACCCCGCAAAGACCACGTCGTCATTAACAAGGGAATCGGTTGAATCCGTATTTTCGGTCCATACCACATAATCCTCTATTCGTTTTAAAATAAAACCACCTTTCGGCGCTTGTACTTTCATCGTCGGGTCACCGGCGGATGTAATCTCCACCAAGGGTACATCCTGAAAATAGCTGCTGCCGTTGCCCGGTTCCAGGCCTAGCGTTGCGAATGAATTTGCGAGGTAGTTAACGGTCCTGGTTTCACCGGAAGTAAAGGGCCTGCGCCCCTGAAACTCATCGGACGATAACGCGATGATATGGTTCGTAAGGCTGTCCACGTTAAAGGAGGCCAGCCCGTCCTCACTGTCAAACGTGTTACTTTTTTGGCTACAGGAGATTATCCAGGAGGCGCCAGCCAGGCAAAGACATGAATAAAAAAGTTTTGACATAAAAAAGCAGTTAAGTGTATTCATCCATCGGGTTAAACCGTGGTCTTCGCGATAGAACAAGTAAACCAAAAAAAACTTCCAAAAAAATTATACACCTTGATTTTGATCGTTAAGCCCATCATGGGACGATGCCATTCTCCCCAAAAAACAGGATTGGATTTATTTCCTGGCCGAATTCGCTTTGGTAAAACCGTAATTTCCATACCCGTCCAGCGGGTTTTTTGCAAAAAAAGAAAACTTCTCCTGACCGAGGGCCCAATGTTGCAAAATCTGCAAATCTTACTCCATTGCCATTCGATATCCCGGTTCATTTCCACCGCTGGCCGACTCACTTTTGACTTGTAATAAACACACAAGCCATGAAAAAAATAATTAACACATTCATTCTTTGCGCCGTAGCACACGTTGCCCTGTCCCAACAAAGTCGTTTCATTGGACTCAACCAAAACGATCCAAACTACCCGGCAAAGGGGAGATTCAATGCCGGAATTTTAACGACGTACTCCGGCAAGACGCCTCCGCCTGTTTTGTTTGGAAACATTACCTACGGTATTTCCAATAAATTCTCCGCTGGCATCGTCGGGGGAACAACCGGCAACCTGTCGGGATTGGGCATAAAGCTAAATGCTGTTCTCCTGCAAAGAAATTCCTTCAGGATGGCATTCAGAATGCTGAGTGTCTACTACCCGGAGCGGAACGGAAAATACCTTTTTGACAGAAAAGACCTCCACGTAATGCCCTGGATGCTGTCCATGGGAGTCGTTGATACCGAATGGAGAACGAGTAAGGGCATTCGTTGGGCTTTGGGAGTCGGCCTACTGGAGACCCATTGTATCGACGGTATGAAAAGGTGGTTTAGCAATTTGGGTAATCCTCATCCGGAAAGTGAAGTCAGGGAAGAAGGCGAACTGCCGTTCGAAGTATTTACTTCGCTGCAAGGCGGTGTTTCCATTCCGGTTTCAAAGAGGCTCACCTTTCACCCGGAAGTGTTTACTGTTCTCCACGGCGGGAAACTTATTAAATCGGGTGAGCACAGGGTAGGGTTTCCGATTATCGCAACGGTGAGTCTTACTTACGCCTTCTAGACCGACTTCATTATTCAGAATTCTACATTTATTATTCAGAATTCGAATTTTGAATAATGAATGTAGAATGTAGAATAATGAAGTGAGGGAGTATCCCTCCACGGTTACATACCAATCTTAAATTTAAAATCTTAAATCTAAATTAGTTTAATTGGCAGATCCCTATACCTCTTACCGGTTGCCGCAAAAAGAGCATTAGCCAAAGCCGGAGCAAACGGTGGAACGGGTGGTTCGCCCACTCCCGTTGGTTTCTCCTCGCTGTCCACGAGATGAACGAATATCTGATCAGGGGCATCGCTCATCCGCGCCACCAGATAGGTATCGAAGTTGCTCTGTTCCGGATGACCGTCTTTGAATGTGATACCGCCTTTCAGCGCGGCACTGGAAGCAAAGACGGCTCCTCCTTCAAATTGGTTGATGACGGAATTCGTGTTGACAACAATACCACAATCCACGGCATAGTGAACTTCGGGCATCGTTATCTTTCCAGCAGGGTCGACTGCGACGTGCACGACACAGGCTACATAGGTGAGGAAACTCCGGTGGGCACAAATGCCCATGCCCTGGCCTTTTGGCAACGACTTGCCCCATCCTGACTTTTCCGCCGCCAATTGGATAACATTCTTCAACCGCCTGGTATTCCAGGGAAACTGCTCGATCGGCTCACCATAGTTTTCAAATCCTTCCATCAACTTATTGAAAGGAATATCCCGGTCCGGT